>Ga0255055_10000128_pt1 | contig 54896 bp, 53 predicted proteins | sample JV7_2_27_MG_FD_188633 | JGI IMG/M metagenome (GOLD analysis project Ga0255055, IMG submission 188633) | Seawater microbial communities from Jervis Inlet, British Columbia, Canada - JV7_2_27 | ecosystem: Environmental > Aquatic > Marine > Inlet | place: Canada: British Columbia | collected... | reverse complement strand
AGGGGCTTGTCCCCTCCCTTGGTCGTCAAAGAAGGCGTCGACCAGCTCGGACTCCAGCAGATCCCAGTAGGTCGTCGTACCCAGCTGATGCGAGCTGCCGCTGGTGCTCGAGCCCAACTCGTGCGAGGACCCCTGGGTTGAGCTCCCGTCGCTCGAGTGGAATTCGTAGTGGGTGAAGGGGTCGGGTTTCCGAGCAGTCGACTCGAAACCAAGGTAGTCTGTTGATACCGTATCAAGATGATCGAGGTTAGGGCTTCGAGGATGAAACACGAGGAGAAGCAATGCGCAGACTATTAGGAGTTTTGATGCTGTGCCTCACCTCCCCGGTGGTAGCGCAGGGAGAGCCGCCGAGTGCCGAGGATCTTATTCGGCAGATGTCATCCAACCTGGCATCCCTGGAGAGCTTCCGTTTCAGCGCTACCGTGGGTTTCGACGAGGTGCCATTGCCCGAGGTCAAGGTGAAGTATGCCGGCTCGATGGAGGTCTCGTTGCAGCGACCGGGTCAGCTTCGGGTCAGCTATCAGGATGAGCTGATCGCCAGAGAGGTGTGGATCGATGGCGAGACGGTGAGTGTGCTAGCGCCGGCAGAGGGGCTTTGGGCGTCGGCACCGGCCGCAGCTTCGATCGACGCCACCCTGAACCAGTTCGCGGCCGATTATGGCGTGTCGCTTCCCCTGGACGACTTTCTGCGCCAAGACCCGTACTCGCTCCTGATGGCGGAAGCGAAGGCGCACCGCTATGTGGGACCCTCTGTAATCCAAGGCGTGCCTTGTCATCACTTGATCGTCGGACAGGAGGACATCGTGTGGCAAATTTGGATCGAGTCGAGTGACAGGATGCTGCCTAGGCAGGTCGTGATCACATACAAGACCCTACCGATGGCACCCGAATTCATCGCGGTCCTGAGGGATTGGGATCTGAACCCTAGCCTGCCCGACTCGAAATTCCAGCCAGAGATTCCGAGCAGTGCAACCCGGATCGATTTCCGGGCGCTCAAGGAGGTGCGGCCATGAGAAAGCGAACGAGAGCAATCTGCTGGATCGCGAGTGTCATGCTGACGGTGCAGGGTCCACTTCTGGCCGGGCGCGGGGGATTCGGTGGCGGTGGCTTTCACGGCGGGAGCATCGGCAATGCCGGCCACGTGGCCAACCGCCCCTACTACTCAGGTGGCTACTACGGATATGCGATGGGACCTACCACCTTTGAGGGTGACGAGGGCCTGAATTCACGGGGCAGTGGTTCTGCCCCCCCTGTGGCAGGCACCGGTACCGGCGGCGGTCCACCCGAGGAACTCCAGGACGGCCGTGGCGTCTACGTGCCGCTAGGCCCGAGAGATCCGGGGGGTCCGAGCTGGGATAGCGACTGGTGGGCCCAGGATCCTCGCACCGAAGCCGAAATCGCTGCAGCTGCGGCAGCGGCCGACGCGGCCGTGGGCTCCTTGGTTCCATCCTTGCCGAGGAACTACGACACCTTGTACGCCGCGAACGCTCGCTACTACTTCGCGGAAGGCACCTTCTACCAGGCGGCAGAATCCGGCTACCAGGCGGTGGCGCCGCCGATCGGCATCGAGGTCCAGCAGCTCCCTCGCACCGCCGAAATGGTGGCGGTGAAAAGCCAGCAGTACGTCGTCTATAACGATATCTACTATCAGGCTCTCTATAGTGGATCTGGAATCGTCTACAAGGTAGTCGAAGACCCGCGAAATTAGGGGACACGCACCAAATTACAGGCGGGCGCAGAGGCCGGCCAGCAGGGACTCCTCGCCCACTCGGTTGTACGGCTGGTTCGGTCGCTTCAGCCGGAGGTTGACAACAACCGTTGCCAGTCGGTGGTGACGACGATGGGCTCGTTCAGGGAGAGGGAGGACTCGTTGAGGATGAAGTGCTGGCCGTCGGGAAGGACTTCGTACTGCCGGTCCGGGGTTTCTTCGATGCGGGTGCGAAACAGGGCCTCCGGACGTCCAAAGACCGGTGGGTCGCCGGGAGTTACCGGCACCCCGACGATCTCGTTCGTCGCGTTCAGGTAGAACAACTCGCGGCCGTCGCGTCCCCAAAGCGGTTGGCTACCGCCGGAAGTCGAGACGCGAATCGAGGATCCGCTGCCGTCGAACGCTCGCACGTAGATCTCCAAGCGGCCACTCGCGTTCGAGCCATACGCCACCCAGCCGCCGTCAGGGGAGAGGGTGGCGGCCGATTGAGGTGCCGGTTCGGGTAGGAACGGTTCCGGCTGGCCCGTACCGTCGATGGCCAGCTTCCAGAATCCCTGCCCGCCGGTGGCTTCGATGACCTCATACACGAGGCTCTGGCCATCGGGTGTCCAGAAGTCCGCCCCAGGGGCGGATTCGGTCTCGACCAGCAGACGCTCCTCGCCCGGTCTTCCCACGGGCGCCACATAGATGCCGTACTGCGGCGAGTTGCGTATCGAATCGTAGGCGATCCACTGTTGATCGGGCGACCAGGCCGGTAGCGACTCGTCGCCGTTCTCGATGGGGAATCTGGAGGCGATGCCACGTTCGAGATCGTGAATCCAGAGATCGCCGCGTGCACTGTCGGCCCCGTAGCGAGCGATCAGCAGTTGCTTGCCATCGGGGGAGAGCGGGGGGCGCGTACTGCCAGGCTTCGCTGTCGGCCGGCAATAATTCGATCTCCTCACCCTCTCGATTCACCACCTTCAGGCTCGTGGTGCCCCGGGTTTCGCGTCGATGGACCAGAAGTCCCGTGCTCGAGATCGCTAGCGAGCGGTAGCCCGAGACCGCGAGACTTCCTGGGAGCGTGACGCCTAAGCTCACTGGCTCTCCTTCGAGCTTCAGGGAGGCCCGATCGAACCGATGCGCGACCAGGGCCTCGCCCCGCACGTAGAGCAGATGATCGGGTTCGGCAAAGACGGCCCGCGAGCTCGAGGGACCCAACTCCACTGTCTCCAGGGATCCCAACTCTCCCAGATAGAGCGCCCCGGGCTCGGTGCCGCCGCCGCTCGAGGCATAGAAGACGAATTGACGCCCATCGGGCAGGAACGCCGGGAACCGGTGAGTGCCTAGGCTGCCGTCGTCGGGCATTCGGGTCGCGGGCTCGGGCTCGCCGCCGGAGGCCGAGATCCGCAGGAACGGCCCGGTGTAGCTCGGGGCGTAGACGATGGTGTTGTCCGCTCCCCATGTCGCACCTCGTACATTGACAGCGGTGCTGGTAGAGGCCAGAACCCGCGGAGAGTCGCTGATTAGATCGGTGATCTGGAGCTGGCCATGGGCGAAGTAGCCCACCTGCAGACTGTCCGGCGACCAGAAGGGGTAGCGCGCCTCGGTGGTGCCGCCGAGGCGCCTGGCTTCGACCGAGTCCAGTCGTCGCAGCCAAAGCATGGTGCGGCCACCCTCGTCCCGGGCCACGAACACGAGATGCTCGCCGTCGGGGGAGATCGCGAAGCCGCTGGAGAGCTCCATCTGTGGTGGTGCGTGGACTCCGAACTGAAGGGCCGTATCGGATCTCGGGGCCGGCGGCTCTGCGATCCAGGTCGTCGAGAGAGTCCAGAGCGCGGCGGCCAGACCCAGGGTCCCGACAAGATACGGAAGGAGCCTGCGCCAACCCGCTGGCGATTCGCTGGGGGGCTGGGTGATCGAAACGATCTCCTCGGCGGTCCCCGACTGAATGTCTTCGATCACGATGCGGCCATCCGCGATGTCGTGCAAGCGGCGCCTGGGATCGCGTTCGAGGCATCGTCGCAGGAGCCGTCGGAACGAAGGGGCCAGATCGCTCGGCAGATCGTCGAAGTCCACCTCGGTCTTGATGACGCCGGCCAGGGTCTCGGCAACGCTTTCGGCTGCGAAGAGCCTCTTGCCGGTGAGCATCTCGAAGCAGATCAGACCGAACGCCCAGATGTCCGAGCGCTTGTCCACCGTCCTGCCCTTGGCCTGCTCCGGGCTCATGTACGCGGCAGTGCCCAGGATCACACCGGCGCTGGTCATTTGTGCGGTCAGCGTCGGCGACAGCGAGGCCGAGATCCTCTGACCCTCGAGACTCTCGCCCTCCAGGTCTGCGGTCGGATCCAGCGCCTTGGCGAGTCCGAAATCGAGCACTTTGACCCTGCCCTCATCGTCGGCCTTGATGTTGGCGGGTTTGAGATCGCGATGAATGATGCCTCGCTGATGCGCGGCCTCGAGGGCCTCGGCGATTTGGAAAGCGATCGAAAGCACCTTTTCCACGGGAATCGGACCCCGGGCGATGCGATCCGCCAGATCCTCACCCTCTGCCAGTTCCATGACCAGGAAATTGACGGATCTTGCACCTTCCCCCGCATCACCGGTCTCCTCAGCCGACTCGAGGGAGTAGATCCCCGCGATATTCGGATGATTGAGCGCCGCCAGCACCTTGGCCTCGCGCTCGAACCGGGCAAGCCGCTCGGGATCGCCGGCCACCGCCCCGGGTAGCATCTTGATGGCCACGTCGCGGCCGAGCTTGCTGTCTTCGGCCCGGTACACCTCACCCATCCCACCTTCACCCAGTTTGTCTGTGACGCGAAAATGCGCCAATGTCTTTCCGATCACGAACTCGCTCCCTATCTTCCGCTGCAGGCTGAATGCGGCCGCAAGGATAGCACTAGGGATTGAAAACGCGGTTCGAGGGTCAGCCAGCTGACGCACTCTCTCGTGGCGCACATTCAGGGCGGCCAGCCCCAGGATCGGCCCCAGGGTGCCCCGGCGTCGGCTCACTCGACTATCTGCGGCGATTCCCAGGTGTTGCGGACGCAGAGAGCACGGCTGGCCTTGCCGATCGATTGGTATTTGATGTATCGCAAGCCGTTGTAGAAGACGAAGGTCCAGTGAAAGTCGCCGTGCGGGGTCGTGGTCCAAGGGCAGCAGCCGGTCAGAGTGATGCCGGGGATGGTCTTGAACCTCTTCGACTCCCCGGTCTCGGGCGCGTAGAGCTTCTCGAGCTCGAAGATGGAGGGCAGCCGCCAATCCGTGTAGCCACCCTGATTCGAATCCCGGCAGTAGGCCTCGGCGGCTGGGAGGGAGATATCGTCACCATTGTCGGTCATCTGCCACATGAGACCGGAGTCGAGATCCTCGGCCGTGCGGTTGCAGGGATGGATGATGACTCGGCCCGGAGCCTTGATCTCGACAGGTGTCTTCTTGCCTTTTCTGATCTCGAGTTCTTCGCTGAAGAAGAGCGACCCGCCGCGCGAAGATGCCTGCAGGAAGTACTTCCCGCGCTCGAGTGAAAGCGTGACGGACTGATCGGCGCCCAGCCAACCGACCTGCCTGCGATCGAGCGCCAGCAGGCAGTCCACATCGGTGGCGATCTCCACCTGTCCGGCTCTCGAGGATGCTTGCAGGCCTGACTGCTCGGAGTAGGCGGTCAGCTTTCTACCGTCTATTGCGGGCTTTTCGAGAAGCTCGTGACCCACAGGTACCTCTATCGGCGGTGGGACCATCCTGGTTCCCGGCGGCATGATCGTGTAGCCCATGCTGGTCCAGAAATCGGTCGCATTGCCGGCCACCCATTCCTGGGAGATTCTTCCGTCGATGAAGTGGTACATGCTGAAGTTGATGGCGTCGATCTCGAAGCTCGTCTCGCCGTAGCCGCCCTTGAAACGCCACCGCATTGCCCCCTTTGTATCGCTTGCAAAGCTATCTTGCACTTCGATGTGGAGATCCCGGTAGAAGTTGCGGAAGCCCTCGATCCGTTTCTTCAGGTCGTCACGTGAATCGGCCGAGCCGTAGTTGCCATGGCGGACGAAATCCTCGGTGACGATCGAGTCGAGCGACTCCAAATCCCCGCTGTTCCAGGCTTGGATGTAGGTGAGAAGGAGAGCCTCGTTCTCCGACTTGGCGAGCAGTGGAACGGGACCAACGAGCAACAGCAGAGCCGCCAGGACAAGCCTTGCTGTATCCGAAGCCAGCACGCTGTTGCTATCTCCCAATGATCTCGAAGCCCGGCGGCACCAGCTCGTATCCGAGCACCATCAGTGAAAGGAAGTTGTCTCCGATGATCCACTCTTCGGCGATCAGGCCGTCGGCGAATCGAACCATGCTCATGATGGGGAATTCAATGACTCCGCCCACCTCTGCGTGCACTCCGTAGAACCCGCCACGAAAGGCACCGTTGTCACCCGTGGTCATCTGGTCGTCGATGGTTATCCGAAGAGGTTTCCAGATCGTTCGGGTCTGAGCGATGAGCTCTCGGAGGTCACTGAGTGATCGACACGACTCGTCGGGCCCGGCGTGTCTCTGAAAGTCCGAGGCGACGAGCTCATCCAGCCGATCGAGCTCGCCGGTATTCCAGACGTCGACGTAGGCTTGGATCTGGGCGTCTCGGTCCTCGAGCTCCGCAGCACCACCAATGCTGGCAAGACAGAGCACCAGACCAATCCAGCAGAGAATTGTCAATGCGGCTCTAGGGCGGTCTCCAGCTGCCTCTTCTCGCATAACGGATAATCGTCAGTTTCGTGCAGTATCTATTCGACGGATACACCTCGTCAACTCGACTGATGGGCGGGATCGCTTTGCGAGCCCCGCCGCCGGGAATCGACCCTTGAAGTGAGCCGCAGTCCACACCGAGCTGGTGAATCCGACTGCGGTATTCTCGCCATCGGAGGAGTCGAAATTGGAAGCAAGCACGACCGCGACCTCGTCCTTGACCGGGCTCACCCTCATCCTCGTGTTTCTGATGGCGAGCTGTGGCGGGAACCCGCCGGATTCCGAGCGCACTCCCGCTGCCGCTCCCTCGTATCTGGGGCAGCAGCCTCCGGGCGAGACACCGGAGTTGTTCGCGCCGGGCATCGTCAACACCGACGCGATCGAGCTGAACGGCGTCGTGGCACCCGACGGCCGTGAGTTCTTCTTCACGCGAGTCATCGACGACGTGTTCATCATGCATCGGTGCCTGCTCGGAGAGGACGGTAGCTGGAGCGACCCCGAGCCGGTCTATACCTATCCCGACCGCGCGCCGGGACTGGCCGTCGACATGGCCTACTCGCCTGACGGGTCGCGCCTCTACTTTCTCGGTCGCTACAGCGAAGACCTCGAAGCGGACGAGACCAACTCCGACCTGTTCATGATGGAACGGCGGGGCGACGGCGGCTGGTCGTTGGCCTTGGCGCTGCCGGCACCGGTCAACACTCCCGACTATCGAGAATCGTATCCCTCCGTCGTCGCGGACGGCAGTCTCTACTTCTCCTCGGACCGACCCGGCGGCCAGGGCAAGACCGACATCTGGCGCGCGCAGCGGCTTGCGGACGGCAGCTTCGACGAGCCGGTCAACCTCGGCCCACCGGTCAACAGCGAGCACAGCGAGGGCGACACCTACGTTGCGCCCGACGAGAGCTGGCTGGTCGTCACGTCGCGGCGGCCGGACGGCATCGGCGGCGGCGACCTCTACGTTTCGTTCCGTCGAGACGCCGGGGCCTGGAGCGAACCGCAGCTGCTCCCGCCGACGATCAACAGCGATCTGCTCGATTACTGCCCGATGGGCACGCCTGACGGCCGCTACCTGTTTTTCTCGCGCCGCACCGGCGACAGCTGGGACGAGGCGGACGCGGGTGACGTCTACTGGGTCGACGCCGCGGCGATCGAGCGGATGCGTCGGTGAACCGGCCGACAGAGGGATAGGGGGGTGCTTTCGCCTACCCAGGCCGCCCCGCAAGTCCCGCCGCCGGACCCCAAGCCTCGAACATCTCAGCCGCCCGGTAACGGTTCTGGGCCCTCCGCCGACCAAATTCTGTGGCAGAGTTCTCGTTATGCCCAATCGGGCTTGATCAATTATGCCGAAAGCGGCATAATCGTGGGGGCCGGGGATGAAGGAGGGCGAGAAGGACCTCGTCATCCTGAGTGGAGAGATCCGGACGCCTCCGCTCTTTCTTGGCGGCTCGTCGGGAAATTGGTTTTCTGATCCGCAAGCTCCAGCAGGGTCAGCCTCTCGAGATGCCGGACTCTCGACCGATGCCGTCAATCGGTCGCCGGTGCCATGAGCTGCGGGTGAACGATAGAGATGGAAGCTGGCGGGTGATCTACCGAATAGACAGCGATGCGATTCTGGTTGCTGCCGTGTTCAAAAAGAAGACCACGAAGACGCCTCAGCGAGTCATAGAACAGGCGAAGAGACTGCTGGCACGCTACGACGCCGACGGATAAGGAGTTTCGACATGCCCCTGAGCCCAGCCAAGAAAGCACGGATTAGAGCCATGGGTGGCCGAGTCACTACCGTGGAAGAGTGGCTCGATCTCTCGCCTCAAGAGGTCGCTATTCTGGACATGAAGATCCGACTCGGCGAGGAACTCAAGGCGCTGCGTCGGAGAAAGCACCTCTCCCAAGAGAAAGTCGCTGAGCTCCTGCAAACCAGCCAGGGGAGGGTGTCGAAGATGGAAAGGGGGCAGGCATCCCTCGATCAGCTCACCTGGTCTCTCCTGGTCATGGGTCAGTCAAGAAAGGCACTCGGGCGAGTCATCGCTCAATAAGCTGCAACTCCCTCACCCTCACCCTGGCCACCCCTCCAGCCCCGCCGCCACCTCGGCCCAGCGCAGAAGGCTGCAAATCAAAGCACAGAGGTCTACCGCAAGGCCTGCCGCGCCATGGCTGCTTGGGTAGTCGTAACCCGAACCTGCACCCCGGCACTACCGAGCATCGCGATGAGCGTATCGATACTGAAGCGGTCAATCTTCCCGCACATGAGATCACTGACTCGCGGCTGACTGACTCCCATAACTTCGGCAGCTCGAGCCTGGGTCCAGCCTCTTTTCTCGATCAGTGCACTGAGCTCGATCATCAGATCGGCCCTGATCTTCAGGTTCTCCGATTCTTCGACATCGAAACCCAAATCCTGAAATACGTTTGCCTTCAAGGGCCGTTTCTTTCTTGCCATCGCGCAGTCCTATCCTTGGCTTCGATTGCGAATGACGAATGCCAGGCGCTTCCTGGCGACTGCGAGGTCCCTTTTCGCAGTCTGCTGCGTCTTCTTTTCGAATGCATGCAGTACATAGATCGCTTCTTCGAACTTGGCGATGTAGAACACTCGGTGTTGTCTCCCTGTGTGAATGCGTATCTCGAGGACTCCGGAACCGAGACTGGGAATCGGCTTCCAGTCGCTCGGCATCAACCCTTGCTGGATTCGGTGGAGCTGATAGCCAGCTCGGCTGCGAGCCTCCTCCGGAAAGTTCCGTAGGTCGTCCAGTGACGAGCCGATCCAGATAATGGGCTTCGCAGCCACCTTACAGTATATAAGTACTTATATTGTCAGTGCAAGCCAGTGTCGTGACTCAGGGAAACTGAGATAGGTAAAGCTCCGATCCGCTTACTGTTCTATGTGTGGGCAGTGCCCGGAATCGTTACAGGGGTCTAGGAATGCGGTTCGAACTGCTCACCCCCACCCCTCCGGGTGGCGCTGAAGGTTCTCCCTGCTAATCTCGCCTCAAGCCAGGAGCGATTGGAGCGGCGGGCCATCGTGGGGGAATTGGAACACGAAGACAATGAAAACCATTCTGGATATTGTTGACCGAACACCAAAACCGGCTCCGTGGTCCGAAGGCGACAACATCCCCTGGGATGATCCTGGATTCAGTGAGCGGATGCTCTCCGAACACCTGAGTCAGGAGCATGATCTTGCCAGTCGCCGGAGCGAGACGATCGATCAACATGTGGAGTGGATCTTCTCGGGAGTTCTTGGCTCCCGCCCAGCCAGACTGCTTGATCTCGGGTGCGGCCCAGGGTTCTACACCGTTCGCCTGGCCAGAAAGGGCTGTGAATGTGTCGGCATCGACTTCTCCCCCGCGTCGATCCGACATGCGCGGGAGATCGCCGCTGCCGAAGCCCACCTGTCATGCTCCTATCATCATGCCGACGTGCGGGATGGGCTCTTTGGCCGGGGGTTTGATCTGGTGATGATGGTCTACGGGCAGTTCAACGTATTTCCACGCAACCGGGGGTTGGAGATCCTGAAGAAGGCCCACGGGGCGTTGAGACCCGGAGGTAGCTTGCTGCTCGAGGTTCAGAGCCGCGAGCAGATACAGCAAGGTGGGGAGAAAGCTCCGAGCTGGTATACAGCTCTGTCGGGGCTGTTCTCCGGGGCGCCACATCTTGTTCTTCAGGAGAACTTCTGGGATGCGGACGAAGGCGCCTCGACCACCCGCTTCTCGATCATCGATGGGCAAACAGGCACGGTGAGCACCTATGCTCTCAGCAACGAGGCCTACACCGAGAATGAATTCACCGATGCCCTCCGGTTGGCAGGGTTCAAAGATGTGGAGAGATTCCCTTCATTGACAGGGACAGCCACTGCAGGAGAAGAGGATCTCCCGGTTGTCGTAGCTCGGAGTTGAGGCACTGGCTCAACAATCCGACTCAACCGCTGACGGGCTGTCTGCCGTGCGGTGCTGGGGCCCCCCGCAGCAGGCCTTCAGTGCTGAGGTCCTCGTCGAGATCCGGCCAGTGGATGCCATAGCCACCAGCCGAGATTTCCCAATTCTCGAGCTCGTGTGGCGAAGCCGCAAGCAGTCGCGGATAGAAAGCTAATGGAGCTGAGATTACGCGCCCATCTTCGAGATCCACAAGGATCGAGTCCTCGGAGAAACGGACGTTGCGCACTCGCTCACCGGGATTGGACATCAAAGAATTCATTCCAGTGTTTCACCAAGAATAACTGATTCTCTCGGATCACTCTCTCGATTTGCCGAAGCTCGACAGAACTGAAGCCCAGGTTCTTAGCGAGACCCACTGGTTCCAACCAGAATTTTGCTGAGCGGCGATCGCGGTCGACGTGGATGTGGGGCGGCTCAGTGACGTCGTGGCTGAAGAAGTACGACCGATTAAGTGACTGGCACCCACCGGGCCTTATGAAAGCGCTGAGCAGAGAGAAGGCCGGACGTGAGTCCCGCCCTGAACGGATCCTTGACCAGTGGTGGTGCCTCTATTCTCGAACGAATTCCATGTAGCAAGGCGGATCGATCACGTACTCTTCGCTGTCTCCACTTTCAATGAAGATGCTGTAGGTACCCGGTGCGGTCTGGTACTTCAACTTCAAGCCCACTGCCCAGTACTGGTCATCTGCAAACTCAAACTGGTTTCCGTCTTGCTGCGGTATCGGGTCACCAGGTTTGACTGGCAGCGCCGTCTTCAATTCGTGTGACTGGTAGACAACCTGAGCGATTGGCGGTGTTGTTACATCACTCGCAGTCACTGGATAGCCATGACGATCGAAAAGCTGGGCCCTGAGCGCCAACGACCGGCCCCGAGCGAAGTCCGTCACTGGCCCTTTATCAAACGGGGCGGAGAAGCCAGCACATTGGAAGGCAGGCTGAGGCATTGGACCAATAAACGGGCCAAATCTCGAAGCTGGGGCATACAGACCCGTCAAGACTGTCTCCACAGAGTTCGTACTCGTGTCAATCACTGACACGGTTCCATAGTTCTTTCTGGTAGTCCAAACGGCACTTCCATCGGGGACAATGTCAACTCCCCATACCCCGACATTGATTGAGTCAACGACAGTGTTGCTTGTCGTATCTAAGACCGTGAGCTCGTTGTCGCATCCAACGTAGAGAGTTTCTCCGTCTGGGTGCAGCACCATGTCGGTAGGGCGATCCCCTACCGGAATCGTTGCGGTCACAGACCTTGACGGAATATCAATCACAGAGAGCGTGTCGGAGAGTACGTTTGACGCGTAGAGAGTCTCCCCGTTCGGATGGACTTCAATATCGGTCGGGGAGTCTCCGGCGGGATCAATGGTCCCCAAGATGACGACTGTAAGAGCGTCAATGATCAGAATTGTCCCGTAGTTCTGTTGCGGGACGTACAACTGCGAACCGTCCGGGTGAATCGCAAGCGCTCCTCCTCCCGGCGGAAATTGGACGTAACCGAGTTGGTCGTGAGTTGTAGTGTCAATTACGTTCACCGATTGTCTGCCGGAGGTCCTACCGCCCCTCAAATAGAGCCTTGCGCCATCAGGTGAAAACACGCAGGCTAGCCCCCCGTCACTAGCATATGTTCCAGTCACCTTCAGCGTTGCGGTATCGACAACCGAGAAGGAGCGGAGGACGGCATTTAGGACGTAGAGGAGCCTGCCCGAAGGATGGACACAGACCTCCTCGGGCGTGGCCGTATCGGGTAGCACCACCCTATCGACAAACTCTGTGGTGCCTGTGTCATAGGCAGCCAATTCGTCATCGCCCCTGATGGATATGTAGGCTCGAAACTCTGCCGGGGCGGCGCTAGACACCAAGACCGAAGTCAGTGTAACCGCCAGAACCATGCTCCCATGTCTGAGAAATTGCATCTTGGGCTCCCTCCAACGCGTTGAGTCTGTTGCGGATTTGAGCTGGCCCTTCGGTAGCCCGGCAGTCTTGTCTGGGTTCAGGCGAGGACCCGTGGCTTTGTGTGCTCAGCCTTTCGGCTGGCGTACCTTTTCGGGGTAGTCCAACGCTACGCCTGGGATCTTGGAAGTGCACCACCCGAACGGGTGGGAGTCAGAATACGGACGATGGAATCGTGCCGAGCAAAGAAAAGGCCGGGATTGGGAGCCGGCTCCAAACCAAGGGAAATAGGTGGCTGTCCTCTTATTCCTCCCCAAACAACTCCTCGGCCTCGATGCGGTAGCCGCAATCGGGGTAGATGACCTCCATGGCCTGCATGAAGCCGTAGTACTGTTGCAGGCCCACCTCAGGATATGAGTGGCACCTGCATGATTCGACTATGTGCGGGCACTACAACTTGAGGTTCGGGGAATGGTGCAAGCTTCTATTCACCAGAGGCTGCCACCAGGAGCTTCCTCACCCTGGAAAGAGTGTGAGCACTATCGTAGGACTCATGTAGCAAGTAGCCACCTATCGCGAGAGTCAGTACGAAGATTAGAGTCAGATGAGGCCAAAGAGGCAGACCGAGCTGCCAACCAAGCGAAATGGTTCCAGGCAGAGTCACCATAAGGGCGAGACCGAATCCCAGTTCGAACTTCATTCTCAAGAGGATTGAGCGAATATAGCTTTGGCCGATCGGTTCCACTTGAAACTTGAGCTTCAGATACTCTCTCCAGGTTTCGAAGTGAGCCTTGTCTTTCTTGGCCAGCTTTTTGTCCCACAGCCTTGACTCAATCCAAGATCCGATGTCCTCAAGGATCAGACCAGCGGCAATCGCCCCGAATAGAACGAGAAGTGCAGCGGTACCAGAGTTGGAGACAACAAACGTTCCGACATCGCGTCTCTCTCGAATCAAGAGGAGGACATACGGTGTCAACGCAATACCCCCGGGGACGACCAGGGTAACAAACGGTCGGATAATCTCGCGTCTTAGGAAGTCGCTTGGGTTCATCTGCTTCTCCCTCGCTCTGTATAGGTAGTCTAGTCAAGTATGACGGCTCGTGCCCTGGTAGATGGCGAATAGGGCTGTCCCTGATAGATCGCTGAGACTATGCAGGGATCATTACTCAAGCTGGGGAAGAGTGGCTACGACCGTAGAGCAAGAGGTTGGGATCTGTTTTTGCAGTTAGCTCGGGAGCCCTGGATGTCGCTAGCTGTGTACCGATTGGCAAGGAGTGGCACTCTCCAAAGCGCGGTCTATAAGGCCCAGATTGGTACTGAGAGATTTGACACGCCGTCAGACCCCTCAGTGAGTCTCGCCTCTCCCCAAACAGCTCGTGCGCCTCTAAGCGAAAACCACAGTCGGTGCAGATGACCTCCTGCCTCAGTCATCTGTGGCGAAGCTGCTGTCGAAGTACGAGTCCCAGCTGCCGAAGCCGGCATCGACCGGTTCGAATCCGAGGAGATCCCAGTAGGTCGTCGTACCCAGCTGATTCGAGCTGCCGCTGGTGCTCGAGCCATCGGAGCTGTTGAAGTCAAAGAACGTGAACGAGCCCAACTCCTGTGAGGTGCCTTGGGTCGAAGTCCCATCGCTCGAGTGGAACTCGTAGTAAGTGAAGGGGCCTAGGTTCTGTGACGTGCCGTTGGTCGACGTGCCGTTGGCGTGAAAGTTGTAGTGCGTGAACGGCCCGAACTCCTGAGACGTTCCCGAGGTCATCTCCCCGCCCGTGCTGTTGAAGTTGTAGTAGGTGAAGGGCCCCAACCTCTGTGCGGTTCCCAAGACCGAGGTGCCGTCACTCGAGTAGAAGTTGTAGTAGGCAAACGGCCCGAGCTGTTGAGCGGTCCCATGGGTCGTCGTCGAGGTCTGTGCGAGTCCGACCGTAGCGGCCAGGGTGGAGCAGAGCAGGACAGTCAAAGCGATCGTCACGAGTCTTCGCATGGCATCTACCTCCTCTAAGTTGGCATCAGGCCAATTCGACCTTGCAGCAATGATGCCGGCGAGGCCTGTCAGAAGCTGACAATTGATGAAAGCGTATATGTCGGCGATCCCTAGGCAGCTACGACCTCACCCGCAGCGCCACCGCCGTCATGTCATCGGCGCGGCCGGTCCGACTGGCCGCATCGAGCACGGCCTGCGGCACCTCGGAGAAGTGCTTGAGCGAAGCTCCGACCACCGCTCGTCTCAGCAGCTCGAGGCTCAAGGGTGTCCAGGCCCCGTCACTCAGCAGCAACAACACGTCGCGAGGCTGCAGTTGGAAGTGAATCGGTGCGGCCTGCGCCCGCCCGCTGCCCAGGCGAAACTTCCCGGTTGACCCGTTGCCGTTCTCCGCCAAGATCCTGGCGTTGCCATCCCGGTCGATGAGGTAGGCACGCGAGTCCCCAGTGCAGGCTCCTACCACACGGTCACCCACAGCGGCTCCCGCGACAAAGGTGCTCTGCGAGCCGCCGAGCAGGGACGAGTCCAGCACGCGCACCCAACTCGCCCAGGTCGGGAAGCGCACCAGCTCCTCAGGCGTAGCCTCCTCGAAGAGCTTGCGAAACAGGCGCAGCACTTTCTTGGCCGCCCTCTCCGCATTGCCGGCGCCATCGCACAGGGCGATCAGGGGCGTACCAACGGTGTCGACCAGGAAAGCATCCTCGTTGGCGCTGCGGCCCTCTTGCGGGCGGGTGGCGGCGTAGGCTTCAACGGGCATCCGATTCAAGCTCGTGCAACCGGTCGCGTGCCCACTCGAGCTGGGCGGCATGCATCGGGTACTTATGGTGCTCGAGTCCCCAGCGATACGACGCGGCGGCGTCTTCGAATCGCTCCAGTCGCTCCTCGATGAGCGCCTTATCGAACCAAGCGGTCAGATGGTCTGGCTTGAGGTGTAGGGCCATACGATACGAATCGACCGCCTCCTCGGGGCTCTCGAGATACGCCAGACACAGTCCCCGCTGATGCCAGGGACCGGCTGACTCGGGAGCACCCCCATGCAGCCCGATTGCTCGATCGAAACACTCTAGGGCCTCCATGGGGCGCTTCGACATTCTCAGGGTCATCCCTCTCCCAAACCAGGCCGAAGACTCTTCTGAGTCGATCTCCAAGACTTGATTGAAGCAGTCGAGGGCTTCCGAGACTCGATTCAGATTCTGCAGTGTGGAGCCTTTCGAGAGCCAGCCGTCGACATCGCGCGGGTTGCTTGCCAGCGTCTCCTCGTCCTGCTCGATGGCCTCTTCGATCTGTCTCAGGGTATTGCAGGCATCCGCATGCAGGTCATGGGCGCCTCGCCACTTCGGGTGCTTCACGCGAGCCTTGTCGTAAAGAGCAATCGTCTCGTTCAGACGGCCCACGGACTCGAGATTCGATGCTTGGTTCATCAGCGCGATCTTGCTGCCCGGTTTGAGCTTGAGGGACCTGTGGCCGCAGTCCAGTGCGGCCTCATGGAGCCCCAGTTCCGCAAGGATCACGCCCTTGTTGTTCCAGGACTCGGGGTATTTCGGTAGCAGCTGGATCGCACGGTTATGGGCTCTGAGTGCCTGCACTGGATATCCCAAACTCCAGTGGCAGTGGCCCAGGTTGTGCCACGCCACCGGATGGCCAGGATGCCGAGCGAGAACCTCGCGGCAAATGACGATCGCCTCGTCGAAGTGCCCCTGATGTTGCAGCAGGAAGGCTCTTCGCACGGACCGATCAGCCTCTGACTCGACCCGCGGCCGCGCGGGACCGAACTCAGCAAGCGTCCTCAAGAAAAACCACATAGCGAGGCCCTCCAGACCTCGATTAGGCCAGGGCCGGCTGTCAGAGGCTGACAGTGAAGAGATGTAAATGATTCTATTGGGGAAGCCAGCGAGACCCTTGGCGCTAAGGGTTATGGGTATACGAGCAGGCCGGGTAGTCGGAACAACGGTATAGGAACCTGGTAGGACCAGTGAGTCGAATGACAACCAGCTCTGCCTTGCATCCTGGGCAAGTGTAATCGCCCGTCCACTCGCGATTGAGCTGTCTTGCGGGTGTCTTTGGGGTTGACCTGGAACGTCTTCTCTTTGGGCGTACCTGTGGCCCTTGAATTCTCTTCATGCCCCCCGGCAGCCAGGTTTCGAGTGGGGGCACGAGTGTTTGACCCTCTGTCCTCAAGCAACCTGGACACTTCTGCTGCTGTAGCCAATCTAGAACCTGAGGATCGCCCGCAAGGATATCCCTCTGAACCTGTGGCGACACCCGCAAGAACCAAGTCAGGCGGCACGGCTCACATCGCAACCACTGGTAAACCAAGCGCTCTTCTAGAACTTGCACCGATACGACCCTCCTGTGCGACAACCATCGTGCGGGAGACCTTTGGCGATGTCTGTTGCGGGGATCACAGCTTGCCTTGGTTCTTACTGCCTACCCTTTGGGGTGTTGAGCGTCGGGATGCATGCGAGTACGGTTCGCATGATCCCGATTGCGCCGCCACGGAGGTGCTTACGACGATGAAGAGGGGAGATGGACAGCGAGAGCAGCGTGACGATTTCCCGCGCCCCGCAGATGTCGACCACGACACCTGGGCGCAGATGCTGGCGGAGCACTACGGCTTCGAGGTCATCGACTTGAGCGAAGTGGAGTTCGAGCCCTCGGTTGTCAGCTTCATCCCCAGAGAAGTGGCCTTCAAATACACCCTCATTCCCGTAGCGAAATCCAAGGCAGAGCTGGTCCTCGCCATGGCCAACCCGGTCGATGTCTTCGCTCTCGATGACGTCAAATTCATGACCGGGTACCAGGTGACACCGGCCGTCGCCTCGAAAACCCAGATCGAGGAATACCTGCCCCTGGTCTACCCGCCAGGCCAGGCCTTGACTGAGCCCTGGGTTCCTAAAGAGTCGCAGCCAGAGCCGTAGCCTCGGAGCAAGCCGTCTCGAGCCTCCAGATTGAAGAAGTTCCTCAATTCACCATCTGATGACGAACCTCGTGAGTAGCGAGCAGCTCTAGTAGGTCGTCGCCATCCAACAGCGCTGGCTCGGGCTCACGCGTCGGCAGCTGCCCCGGATGAGCCGTCTCGAGGTAGGCACCGAGCAGCTCCATCCCGACCTCACGGTTCGGAGTCTCCGGGTCCTTGAGTCGGGCGATGGGCCACAGCCGCGCGTGCTCTGCACCGGGCGGCAACACCCACAGATCCCAGCACCCGCGATAGCGACGGTTCAGATAGTAGGCGTACGGCTCGGGCCAGTGCAGGGTGCACAGCAGTACCATGCCGTCCGCATCGGGTCTCCTTCGTTTCCAGGTCATCGATTCCTCCTCTCGTCTTGGGAGGACGACTGGTGGGGATCCGCCGAAAAGCTGAAAGCCCGTTCATCCTGCATCAGGAGAACGGGTCTTCGTCGGACACTTCGTTGCCGCTTTTGGCGGCCGCATCCTCGCATCCGGCGAGAACCACCTTGGGTGTCCGTCCCAGGTTGGTGGGCCTGATTCCCCGACTCGGGCGTCAGGCCGCTCCTGATGCTGTGTTCACTCTAGCAGCTCGAGTGTCAGAAGCTGTCAGTCGCGCGCGCCCTCGAGCCTTTCCAACAGGTCTTCGATCTCTCCCGCGAGATCAATGAGACTCTCCCACTCATCACCCAGAATGTCCTGTGAATGGGCCAGGTTGTTGCGCAGTTCCTCGGTTTCCTCGAGGGTGTTTCGGAATGAGGTCTTGGAATCGAATCCTGTGAGCTCGAGCAGGGCAGGGGTGGCGGCAAAGATGTTCTTCTTGTCGCAGAGCTGGAGGCAGTCGGCCAGATCGATCTCAGAATTGTTCTTCATCCGTTTACCAAACAGCTCCTCAGCAGCCTGTCTCCGTTGATCCGTCAACAGGTTGGCCCATTGCTTCTCCGTAAGGTGCTCCCGAATCAGTCGTAACATCTGCATCTCGAGCAGCGAAATGAGGCCAAAAAGCCACAGTCGCACCGGCATCTTCTGTAGATCACCCCGGGTGACGATGCCGCCCACGTGCCCGAGGACCTCTACAAATGTCCGCTCGGAGGCACGGATCTGTTTCAGTACATCGGCCAGCGGTGTGCTTGCTGAAAGGACATCCTCTTCACTGAAATCCACGCGATGGTCTCCCACCGTGCCCCCCGTCAGGTCAGAGCAATTGATATAGCCGATGACCTGCCCATCCTCTCGGGCGCCCGCCACATCAAAGCTGTTCTGCTCCAGAACCTGTCGTGCGCTCTGTGCGTCAGCCGCCGTGTCGAACGAAGTCAAAGACTCGGCGATGTGCTGGGCAGTGATGCGCTTGAGAGTGAACTCCCTGAGGTCTTGATGCGAGGACTTGAGTTGTCTCATGGCTTATTCAGCCTCGACCGGGATGCGGTCGCCGTGGGCCTTCGCGATAGTCTGATCATCTTCCACACAGGTGTAGCCCAGCGCTTCCAGATCCGCGACAATCGCCTGCTTCTGCTCCGGCTTGATCTCGAGAAAGGTCCCGTTGAAGATCGAATCTTTGACAGTCCCGTAGCGCTGCTGTAGCTCCTCTGGCATCCAGTCCAGCATCTCCTGAGCCGGCCACTCGGGCCAGTCCCCATCAGCGTATCCAGGGATCTGGTCACTCTCGAACAGCTCCTCTGGGTCCGGCTGGAAAGGCTCCTCGAGTTCGCACCACTCAGTCAACATCACCACGATCTCTTGGTAGTCACGCGAAGAAAGAAGTTCCTTGAACTCTCCCCAGGTGCTTGCTGACTGTAGGGCCTCCTGCAACCGCACAAGTCTTTGAATCAGAGACACTGGAATGAAGATCAGCTGTTGTGCTCGTTCACCGAAAATCAGTTCGGCTTTCTCGTTCGATTCCATGTCTATTCCCTCCAGAGATTTCCATCAAGATTGGATTCTTTCGATCGCGGGACCGAGTGTCTATTGCAATCGACACAGGAGCTCAGGCTGCTGTTAGCCAGCAACTACTGTCAGAAACTGGCGGCAATCCGATGTAGCTTTGTTCATGGGAGGAGCCACCACCATGTCATTGCCACCTGAACTGCGTGACTTCGTGAGTCGGGAGACGTGGACCTACGCCAAGACCATGTCGAATTGGCCGCATGAATACCTCGTGCGTGATCGGGTCGATGAGGAGCTCTTTGTCCAGCTAGTCCAGCACATTCGCTCCGAGGGGTACGAGGGCCACTTCTATCGCAGGAAAATCACCTACTACGATGAAGACGGCCGGACTTACTGGACCATGGGTGCACCGGTCGAGGAAACCACCATCATCAACCGGTGCAAGAAGGAAGACACGTACGAGGTGCGCCTAGCCAAAGGGACTCTGCCTGATTAGGCAGGTTCGCCCTAGCAGATCTCCTTACTCCGCTCCAAACGCCTTCCACAATTCCGCCAGGGCCCCACGGCTCACTGGCAGCACCCGGTTGACGGGGGGCTCGAGCTTGACCTCCCACTCGCGGCCGTTGGCGCGGCGGCGTATGTCTCGGATACGGCGCAGGTTCACCACGTACTCGCGGTGGATGCGCAGGAAGCCGTGTGGCTCGAACAGGGGCAGGAGCTTCTCGGCCGGACGAATGTCGACCAGGGTTCGGGCCGAGCGCAGCCGCACACGCGTGTCCTCTTTGAGGATCTCCAGATAGTAGACCTCCTGGGGGTCGATCGCCCGCCGTTGGCCCTCGGCGAGGTGGAGTAGAATGCGGTCGGCAGCCTTTGTCATTTTGACCTCTGAATGGTGTATCTTAGCCGCCGAGTGGTGCGTTTTGGCCGCTGAGTGGTCAGGACGGGTCCTCGGTCTCCTCCAGAATGCGCTCGATCCCAGCCTTGGCCCAGTAGATGTGCCCGGCCGCTCGCTCGAGCCCGCCTTGCTTCGTCGCTTCGTGCTCGAGATAGCGCCTCCGCGCCGCTTCGCCCCGCTCTTGGCCATGGCAGGCCGGGCAGGTGAATGGCAACCTCCGAGCTTCCTCGACCGTGCGCTTCCCGAGGATGACCTCTTGGCCACAACTGGCGCAGTAGCGATACCCGCGCTCGAGGATGAGCTCGTCGAGCTTCGCTACGCTAGCCCCGCCATTCCCGGCGCCCACCTTGCCGTGACTGCAGGAGCCGCAAACGAAGCGATTGGCGGCTGTGTGTGCGGCCATGGCACTGCAGAAGCCGGAAAAACTCCCCTGCTGCCCGCACGCCTCACACCACTCGCGACCGCAGATCCCGGCTCCCACACCGCCGGCCTTGACCTCCAGTAGCTCATCGATTCGCTGTTCCCGCTCGTCCGGTTCGTTCTTGGACATGTCGAATCCTCCTCTTGTTACGGGAGGACACCGCCGGTGGAAGCTTGCCGAGAAACACAAATCCCGTTCAGCCTGCATCAGGAGAACGGGTCTCGGTTGGACACTTCGTTGCCGCTCTTGCAGCCGCATCCTCGTAATCGACGAGAACCACCTTGGGTGTCCGTCCCAGGTTGGTGGGCCTGACGTTGCGGTCAGGCCGCTCCTGATGCAGTACTCAGTCTACTAGTTCAAGTGTCAGAAGCTGACATTCGAAGGAAGCGAATATGTCGGTCCTCATAGTGATGCGGAGGTGCCGGCATGTCCCGGTGCGACGTGTCCCCGCCCTTGAGTTCAGTGCGCCCTGTAACGGATTCGGGCCTTCTGACGACTCACTGCTGTGGGGATGGCGGACATTCCCGCACGCCCCTCATTCACGACATGAGCCCTACGGTATTCAGGGTAGGTCCTTATCGGTTCTTCTTCTTTTCCCGTGAGGACCCACGGATTCGCAAGCTTATAATGGAGCGTGATGAGCAAATCCGAGAGGCCTGGACTAAGCACTTCGGAACCTGAGGTCACCAACATCTCGCGCCACGGTTTCTGGCTGTTGGTGGATGAGCGCGAGCTGTTTCTGACGTTCGAGGAGTTTCCGTGGTTCAAGGCCGCCTCTGTCGAGGCCATCCTCAACGTCGAGCAGCCTCAGCCCCACCATCTCTACTGGCCCGATTTGGACGTCGACCTCACAGTGGATGCGATCGATCATCCAGAGCGGTATCCCCTCAAGGCCAAGCTCTGAGCAGTCGCCCTCTACCGACAGCCCTCACTACCCCCGCCCCGACCGGCTGGGAGTCTACTGAGAAGCTGTTCGAAGGATGGATCCAGCATTAGGAGGTACTACAGTGTCGTTTCCACCTGAACTGCGTGACTTCGTGAATCGGGAAGAGTGGACCTACGCCAAGACCATGCCGCAATGGCCGCATGAATACCTCGTGCGTGATCGGGTCGATGAGGAGCTCTTCGTGCAGTTGGTCCAGCACATTCGGGCCGAGGGCTATGAGGGCCACTTCTATCGCAGGAAAATCACCTACTACGATGAAGACGGCCGGACCTACTGGACCATGGGAGCACCTGTTGAAGAGACCACCATCATCAACCGCTGCAAGAAGGAAGACACGTACGAGGTGCGCCTGGCCAAAGGGACCTTGCCTGGTTAAGGAGGATCGCCGTTGCAGATCTCCTCACATCGCTCCTTTGCGTAATCCCAGGCGGAGAACGGCACGGGCGTTTGCCCTTCGCACTTAACGAAGGGGTCCTCGCCAAACATCTTGTACCTTCCATAGAGCTCACCTGCAGTCATACCCGGGCTGTGACACTCCTCCAAGCTCCGATCGACGATCCTCTTGCAGGCGTCGATCGCACGGTCGAGAGTCTCGAACGATCCCTGTTTATGGCGCTCACTCTCATCCTGGTAGTGGTAGTTGTCGTCGACTAGGACCATGTATCTTCTTGAAGACAAGTCTTTGGGCGTCATCTTGGCTGACCGCGATTCATCAAGGAGCGCCCTGAGCTCATTGAGCGATCGCCTTAGATCGTCCAGGAGACTCTCTAGCTGTGACAGGTCCTTTTTCTCGTAGACCTGTAGGAGTCGATGGTAGTACCAGACGGTTCCGCGACACCCTTTCTTGAACCGATCCCACAGCAGGTCGCCAAGGGCACGGAAGTCCCGGGTAATGCATCTGAGGTTATGAACCTTGTCAGCGGCGGAAACCAGCAAGGTTTCCTTGGAGGCAGTCTCGAGGTGCCTCAAGTAAAGCTGTTTGCGCTCGAGCCAGGGCGGTTTGGGTCTTTCGAAGGTGTCACTGCACTCGCGCACGATGGTTGCCACCTGCGTCCCGAATCGCTTCCGAATCTCCGTCAGAGTAGCCTCACCCCCCTGATCCTCCGGACCGTCATGCAAGAGAGCGGCAATCACCTGGTCTTCATTGCCGCCGTTCTCCTGAACCAAGGCCGCTACCGCCATCAGGTGGGAAATGTACGGGATGTCAGTGCCTTTGCGGGTTTGCCCATCATGAAGTTGCGCGGCATACGCGAAGGCCTTTGCTAAGCGTGCACTTGCCTGCTGACAGTTTGGGTCACTCAAGGACTTCTCTCTTAGGTGTTGGTCTGGGTCGGAGTCATGGACCTCTGATAGAGCTTAATCTCTGCTCGAAACAGCAACCACTGCGCGGAGTAGGTCGGGATCCGTTCAGGTAGCGACCGCTCGAGCGCCGCATTAGGTTCGCCCGTGATGATCATGCCTTTGACCGCGAATCGCTTCTTGCCTCGGCCGGCTAGCTTCTCGTCGACTTCCTCGAGGTACTTGCGAAGCTGATCCACCGGATCGACATCCCGCTTCTTGAGCTCGATGGCCACGTAGGCGTTCGTTTTCCGCTCGCGGCATAGGATGTCGATGCGCTTCTTCGAGGGCAGCTCAGCTTCGGCGATCGGGTGTTTGAAATTCTTGAACTGCGGAATTCGATGGAAGTTCTCAATCAAGAAACGCTGTAGAGCCTTTTCGGTGGAGAAGGCGTGCTGCGGCGCGTACCAATCGGGAAAGTACGGATCAGGTTTCTCGTCTGAGAAGTAGATCATCTCTTCCCAGTCGAGACCGGGGGCGGTGAGCATCGGCTCGGGGTAGATGCCTGCTGCCTCGAATGCCGCCTGAATCCGTGCCAGATTGCCCCCGACCCGCGCTTCTTCCATCCGCAGTCGTGGAGAATGACGCGGAGTTTGCTGCGGGTTGTCTCCTGGGTGGCGAGGGCCTCAGCCTTGAGGCGAACCAGTCGCGCGATCTTCAGCTTGTGGCTGAAGCGTTCTGGCGTCATCTCTTAGGCACTCCTCTTGGGGCTGAGGTCCGGATCAGCTCACCTAGCCAGGAAGTTGACTGCCGCGTTCTTGAAATCGTTGTGGTGACTTACCCATTCTGAAACATCATGATTCTGGATGTTTGCCGGCCCAGTTCTGATCGGATTTCTCCCGATCGCTGGTCTGTTCACAAACGCGCTGCCTGCACGGAAGAGGTAACGGAGTACATCATCGTGCTTGGAGTAATAGTTGTGCACCTGATCTGTGACCGACGAAGCCACGGTGTCCCAGTACTTTCCGTCGGCGAGCCCAACAGCCCCTCCAAGAAGATGGGCAGCCTTGACTCTGTTTACTCCTTTGCCGGAAAGGCCCTGAAGACAGGCTGTAATCACTTGGGCCCCGAGAGAGTGTCCGAGAAGAACGTACTTCCTTGACGTAGTGACCCGGGAGATTATCTCGCTAAGGAGACTTCCTGTCTTTATCGCTTTGTCGACAGTTGCGCGCCAGGCTTCCAAACAAAGGGAGGGTGCAGATGCCGCAAGTCTTCTTACGCTAGCGTTTTCCCATTCAAGTAGATACCAGGGGTTCGACTGGTAGTGGTGACCCAGCGTGTTGATCCAATCTGTGACGAGGGTCTTCTCTTTCTTTGTTAGGAAACCGTTGACGATGATCACCGACGGACCTCTACCGTCTTTTATTCGGGTGATCTTGAAATCCTTGATTGTTCTGTAGTAGGCGCTGGCGGCCACTCCCCCGAGTGTTCCACCAGTTGCTGTCCCAAGAGCAGTTACAACGGCTGTTCCGCCAGCCATGCCCCAGCCTCCAGCACTCAACGCTCCGAACCCAAGTGTTGCCAGCCCCTTACTTGTTGCGGCGGCACCGCTCAGCCCAAAGAAAGTGCTACCGACAGCTCCACCGACTGCAGGTGCTGCCCAAATCAGAGCGGCAGGAGCTGCAAGCGAGGCCGAGCCCAGTGCGAGAGTAGCTACGAGCTTGGCCTTACCGAAGTTCACTGCACGCTTTCCGAGAAATTCCTGATAGTCATCAATCCGTTTCAGTTTCATTGAGAGGTGCTCAAACCCGTCGATCTGGCCCGCATGAGCAGAACAAAACACATCATCGACTCGTCCCTCTCCCCGAGCCATGTGGTAGCAGCCAAGTGCTATGCACATGACGGTGCGGTTCCCACACTTTGAGCACTTGAAGACACCTCTACCCAGGCGGTTTGTCCCCGAGCGGGTGTGAATCGCCCTCTCGAAACACCATGAACAGTACCCTTTGATCTCAGCCTCTTTGTCCACAGCTATCACCCACCACAAAGACCATCTCAGTTGAAGCCCCTGCGCCCCAAGAGACAGTTGTGTTTTCATATCTCGGAATGATCAGTTCACATCCTTCCCCGTCAACAGGTACTCAAACCGGTCGGCCTCACGGGCCAATACAGCGAGATAGAACTTCAACTCCCCGGGCTGCAAAGAGCCAGCACGGTGATTAATCCAGGCTTCAACCCGCCCATTGCGACCAAGGCCAAAGGTGACTACCTCGGTAGCTCTGTTTCTCTCCAAGATCCGCCTCGCCAGAGACTTCAGCTGGATTTTCTTCACCGCCGCCGGTCGGGCAACATAGGAAGTGAAGATGTAACTGTCGCCCTGCTGCCGATAGCGAATCACCTGTTTGCGCCCATTTGAAAAAGTCACAGTGATCCGCCGAGGTTCCCACTCTGCGTCCAATCCTGCAGCGAGCTGCGACCTAACCCCACCGAGAAGCGACTTAATGTGCGACAAGCCTGGCCTCCCGGTGTAAGTCACGCCGAAACTGCTCGATCGAAAGGTCGCGCTCTCCCCGGAAGTAACGATCCTCCCAGAAGTCGGCGCAGAAGCAGATTCGGCGAATGAGATGTTCCAGCTCATCGACTTGGGTCAGTTCGGGATCCAAAAGCAGGTCCCCTTCGACCGTCACCGTGTAGGACTCGCTGGACGACTCCGGCATTACACAGATCTTGTCGCCGTCGACATCTGATTGCATCTGGAGCATTTCAATGGCGACATCATCATCCATTGAGATCTCTCCAACTGGGCTGATTGCGTGCAAGAGAGTTACGTCGTCATGGGCCGACTTGCGCATGAACAGCGCGAACGGTTGCCGGCGGTAGAGTTCAGGATTTGGCGGAAGTTCCTCATGCGACTTTACGAAGTCGCCGTCGAGTAGGAATGCTGTTCCGTAGCGGGCCGCAGGCCCGTCGGCCACATCCCATTCGATGTACAAGCGCTTATCAACCTTCTCTTTGAGGAACTGAAACCAAACCATGAGCTCTTCGACTCTCTCGATGGGCCCTCTGGCCAACCTTTGCTCTCCTTCCAGCAGTTCTTTCTCGATGGGGAAAAGCGTCTTCAGTCGCTCCTTGATGGGAGCGATATCTCGAATCAGACGAGCAAACTCTTCCTGTGTATTGATGCTGGCCTCGAATTTCTCCGCGCGAAAGCCGCCATGAATCAGGCGAACAAACCGATTCATTCGCTCGAAAACTCGTGCTGCTTGCAGGCGTTCGACGGTGTCGCCCAGGAATGGGTAGTAGACCTGCAGGAAGTCCTCAGGTTCCGCGGAGTCCGAGCGGTTATCTAGGTGTCGATGAATCAACGAGCCGATTCGATCGACTCGACCAGTTCTTTGCTCCGTGGCTGATGGAGTCCAGGCGAGCCCATAGTGGATAACTCTTGCGCAGAAAGTGTGTAGGTCCTCACCTTCTCGAAGCACGTCGGTGGAGACCAGGGCGAATGGATACCCAGGCATTCGAAACTGCCGAACCAAAACGTCACTGCGAGCGCCACCGTGTATGCGCCCGACGGGTGTCTGTTTTCCAAGAGACGTCGCGTACAGTCTGGGCAGTGTGGGAATCTCAGCCCTAAGGGCCTCAGGAAAATTGACCGCGTGAATCAGGTCGTGATGCCTAGCTACCAGCTGCAGCTCTTTGAAGGCGGTAAATGTGCCTTCATCCTTTGCTTGCGATTGGAGAAGATCGAGATAGTCGGTGATGAGACTGGACGCCTTTTCTTCCCCACCAATCTGCCTCCCCAGGCTCAAAGACCCGAACGTATTGACGGCAAGAACCCATAGGTCGATGTAGGCGTGACCCAGTCTCGCCGCTGCAGCCAGTAGCTCTCGCCGTCTTTCTCGATCAAGAAACCTGTCCGGGAAACCGCTTTGGCGGCTCGGTGGCCAAAGGGTTTCGGCCAATGCTGGCCGATGCCTGATCTCCGTGAAGAACGTCTTTGTATCTAGGAACTCGGCTGGTCCCGGCAGTTCGGCTGGAACGTTCTCAACGAGCCGGAGAGGCTTGCCACCGTATCGCTTTTGCCGGATGGTCCGAGCGTCCTGATGCACGGACAAACCTGACCCAGCCAGCAACTCCAAGGCTGCTTCCTGATAGGCATGGAAGATCCTCAGGCGCGGTAGCTTCTTTCGAGTCCTTTCCTGCAGACGACTGTAGGCGAGTTTGCGTAGATCCCCTTCCAGGTCAACCGGCTCCCGGCCGAGGAGTTTCGACAGATCTCCAAGCACGTCGGTCGAGGTCTTGAGTAGATCGGCCACATAGTTGTCCTCGAACATGGTGGAGTAGAGGGACCCCTCTCCGCGTAGCCGGTTCTTGCGAAACGCAGCTCCCGACAGCCAGCCACGGGGGCCATCCCCACGAAAAAACCACGAGAAGAATGTCTCAGACCCACCTTCATCCTCAGCCTCGCCGGTTTCAGCCAAGAGCTCTTCATCGGCTTCGAAATCTGGTTCTGCCACAAGATCTTCCGGTTCAACCGCCTCAAAGTCTCGCTTCGTCTGCTCCCGCTTGTACTTCTCGACCAACTGATCAAAGTCTGGCCGCAGCTCAGCTCGGAGCTTTTCTTTCAGGTACCTAAAGATCTGCCGGTCATAGGCGACAGCCAGCTTCCGGGCAATCTCCTCGACGCTTTTGATCCGACGAACAAAGACCAGAGCTTTCTCACCCGTCTGGAAGCTCTCCGCGAGAGTTTCAACCACCGAGTCCATCTTGGGATGGGGCAAAGGTCGGCCAAAGCGGCGTCGATAGTCGCTGGCCAGCTCATTTACTGCCGGTGTATCAATGCCGTCTCGCTCGAGTTGCTCATCCGTCTGTTCGGCGCCTTCTTCGAAGGTGGCTTGGTCCTCGTCATCGCCAGTCGCAACGTTGGCCGTCTCGAGGAAACTCTCAAACGATGCCAACATTCCAATCTGAAATCGGTTTCCGAATCTCTCGTCTCGGAGAACTTCCGCGACCTTCTTTTGGACCAGCGCCACGATCAGCCGCTGTCTCTCGTTGGGTACTTCCATTGGATCGTCGTGAATCGCGCAGCCGCCGGCACGCCACTCACGCCGATACATGTTCTTTGTGTGAAGACTGCCGCCGATATTTAATCCCGTCAGCCGCCGGATCAGAAACTGCTTCGTAGCGGCTTGCTGTTCGGACTCCGACAGCTGCGAATCTCGTAGGGCAGCCACCTGGTCACCAAAGCCAAACACGTCGAGCTGGTTCCAGAGCTGGATGTAGTCTGTTTCTAGCGGGGTTGCTGAGAGCAACAACAGCCGATCAAATCTCGGCTTGTAATCCGGCCAAGAGGCGCTCTCTTCGTCGTCGGCCGTCCCAAGAACCAGTTGAATCAGTTGATTGCGGGCAGCGCTTGAGCTTCGCCCGTGCTTGAGGTTGTGACCCTCATCAAAGACGACCAGGTCGTAGTGTGGGTGCAAGATATTCAGTGTGCGAGCGTAATCGTGTTTGAAACGAGCCTTATCGCGATGTTTGAAGTTGAGCAGGTACCGGAACTTCAAGGGAGTAATGTGAGCGAGATCGTCCCGTTTCTTTCTCCATTCCCTGGGGTCATCCGGCAATGGGAAACTGAAGCTGGTTAGACGACAGTAGAAGTCCCGACTGGGATCTCGCACTGATTTGCGAGTCCAATCAAGAAGGGAGTGGCAAAGCACTATGCCCCGTGCTGGGGTGCCTTGAACGCTTTTGACGCGCTGATCGACGTTTCGCCAGTTGTGACTCACGAAGTTCCGTAGCTCTTTGATCCACTTGCGTTGAATATTCTCTCGGGGCGCGATGTACAGGACACGGAATCCCGGGTTGAAGAACCGAAGAAGCGAGACCGCGCCAAGTGCGATATAGGTCTTACCCATACCGACTTCGTCGGCCAGATAGGCGTAGGCCTGTTGAGCCAACAGGTTGTGTATTGCGACAGCGCCCTCGAGCTGCCCCTTCGCCATGACGGTGGAGACATCCGGTCCCGACTTGAAGTTGATGAGCTCCCCGGCTGCATCGAGTGACACAGAACGAATCTGTCTCATCGGCTATCGGCCTCCTGGGCGTGAGCAAGAAACGCTCGCTCAAACCAGGCAAGAAAGTTCGCTTGAGCATCCGGTCGGTCGAAGGAGAACTGCGCTTTCAGTTTGTCTGCGTTCTTGAGTCTTCGGCGTAGTGCCCTTAGTGACTTCTTGTGCTCAGCAAAGAACTCCCCATGGCGCTGTGTCAATCGATCCAACATCTGCTGAGCAGTCAGCAAGGTGACCCACCGGTTGACCAGATCGCCGTCCTTGTCTTCCAACACTTTGTCCAGGAGATTCGGAAGCGAGTCATACTTTTGGCCGAAGAGCCGATAGACCGCCTCGCGCTCAGAGCCGGTGTCGAGCGCTTCGTCAATTCGGACCTCGACGCTGGAGAAGGCATGAAAGATCCCGGCAAAGCGGTCGAACATGCTGTCCGGGGCCTCTTCGACGTGTGTCAACTTCTCGGGTAGGAACCCTTCCTTGATGAGCAGCTCCTGAGCCTTCTTCTCGAGAAACACTTCTCTCTGCTCAACCGAAAGAAGCGACCAATATTGAAGGATCTCCTCAGGAGTCAAGCTCAGCAAGAGAGAAGGCTTACTGGCCATGCCCTGTTCACGGACGAGAATGGTGCCAACATGCCCGTCAGGCACTTTGATCTCGAGAAATGACGTACCCTTCAGCGCTTCGGACAGGCGCTGTGGCACCGACCGTGGAAAGGGGGTCCACTCGCCTTCCTTGACGCTTCCGATACGACCAAGGGACGAACCGGCGGACAGCATCTCAAAGGACTCTGGCCGTTTGTACTCCCAGAAGTAGCTAGCTCTGGATGTGCTCCAGTCGTAGGTGACACTGACAGGGGGTGCCCAAAACTCGTCGGGCTCCTCCGCATTGGCGACTGCCTCGAATTCACCCGTAAACTCATTATCCATCGCTTCGAGCCAGAATCGTTTCTTGAAACTCCCAGGTGGAGACTCGAACACCATCGCAGCCTCGAGATTGCCCGCTCTCGACCGGCTGTGGGCCGCTCGCGTGAGATTGACCGAGCCAACGATCAGAAACTCCTTACCTTCTGTTCTCGACCAAAAGCGATAGACCTTGGCGTGAACGAAGCGCGGTGACTGGCTTTCGTCTCCACTCCGCGATCGCATCAAGAGTGACCGGGGCAGTTCCGCCCATCGGGCTTCCGGTAACGCAGCCACAGCGTCATAGAACGTCTCGCTACACGTAGCTGTGCCATCGTCATCTCTGGGGAGATAGACCCTTGTTTCCTTCGGCCCGAGAGCCTCGATGAGATCTGCCAGGGTTTTTGCCTCCTGAGTGTTGTCGAAAAAGGGCGAGATCACTTCTAGGTTGTAGGTCTCCCAAGGCAATTTGAGCTGCTTGGCTACGAAATCGGAAAAGCTCTCCTGTCCGATGAACAGCCTGGGGTGCAGGAAGCCTCTTGAAGTTCGCTGCCGGAGCTCGCGGGTTCGATAAGCGATGAACCAGCGAATTTGCTCAAGGGCGTCATGCGACGTTCCAGTCTTGTCCTCTCGCCGAATCCAGCTGAAGAAGTCCAAAAGATCACCGCGGTATTTGCAGACCTCACCGGCTTCGATCTCTCGGATATCCGCGCACTCGACGTTCTCCCACCAGCCCGAGCGAGTGAGATTGGCGGAGAGCACCGCGAGCACCAGGCCGTCCCACCTCTCCCCCGTCTTCTCGTCGTGGTTTTCGACCAGAATCATCACGAGTTTCGGATGGAAGAACCCCTTGCGCTCCAAGGGAATGCGCCGGTAGTCGAGTGAGGCCGATCCGCCACTGGTTTCAAGTCCGCGGCGATCGTAATAGACAGCCAGGTGGTCGATGGACCGCAGCTCGTTTTCCAGCTGTATCAGCCTGAGTTTCGGAAAGTGAGAAAAGGAGAAATTGAACAGGAGCGGCAGGATTTCGCTTTCGAAGAACCCGGGATCAAAGGTGTACGCAGTGAAGACAGCGGACTTGACGCGCCGTTGGCCAATGGCACGCTCCAGCTGTTCAGAAAGAACCGAGGTGGGAATTGCGCCTGACCCCATTAGTGGATCTTCCTGTGGACCCTTGCGCCCACGATCTTCAGACTGTTCAAGAAATAGCTATTGCGCCAGGAATACGGCAAGTCATCTGCACGCGCCAGCTCACCGGTCTCTTCGCGGAGTCGCACATTGAGCTTGCCTTGGTCAAGAGTCACCCAAGGAGAGCCTCCGCGCTCTTTCATGATCGCGGCGTTGTGTTGCAGCAAGAGCTCGACCAGTTTTGGGTAAGAGCCGCTTCTGAGTGCCTTGGCCATCAGTTGCAGCCTCGTTGCACCATCAGGACCGATTGCCTTCGACAGGCGAGGCCCGAGCGCGGCAAGGGAATCGAGCTGCAAATGGCGGAGGCCCGAACCCCACGCCTCGCCGATCTCCTTGGCGACACTTCCCAGTGTGCTGCGATTGCGACGGAGGAGGAAGGAGAAGGCACTTGCTAGTGCTGCCAGGAGCGGCTCGAGGACTCGGATCCGATCCAAGGCTTCGGCGAGCTCGTGATTCTTGTTCGCCTCGGCGTGCTTCAGAACCTCTGTGAGCTCGAGGTAGCTAAAGGGGTCTGCCCACTCGAGAAACCCGCTATCGTTGATTTGCTCCAGCTCTTGCCAAAAGGCACGCTGTCTGCCCTGCGTGTTGTCTTGCCCATTCATGCTCCCGTTCACCAGAGCTTTCGAATAGAGCTCGTACTCGGGCTTCGTCAAGGCGGGTCGATGAATCTCTGCCAGTGCCCCCGCAAGCGCCTTGCCCTGGCCGCGGGGCTCGAAGAAACGGTCATTCCGGAGATAGTGCGAAATTGCCGAGCCGGATCGGCTTCCAGCGAAAGACAGCCGCGGCAAGTATTGTGTTTGCACGAATTCGAATGCCAAGGGGGTAAGGCGATTCTCATCTTTCTGCACGAGGCCGCTATGACGTGCTGCCACCGTGTACAGACCCCACAGGCCATAGGTCTTTTGGTTACTGAGGATTTGATGCTGTTGCTCAGCAGAGATTCTGATTCTCGGCGAGTCGGCCAATCGTCGTTTGACGCGGATGATGCCGAGCAGCGCTTCTGTCCCGTCTAGGTCCTGAGGTCGAAGTGCCTGCCGACTGTAGGCACAGAGCTGTTCCAGCTCCAGGAACAGACTGGCACGCTGCGATTCTTCGGCGTCTCCAGAGTGGATGATCTCGTCCGCAAAGTAGAGACCCAGGAGAAGGGTAGTGAAGCCCCGAACCGAGGTAGTGACGGTCGTTAGGTTCCCAACCACACCTCGACCAAAGCGGGTCCAGACGGGAACTAGCCCGAGCGGGTCTCTTGACCCTTTGATCGCCGCACGAGGGTCGATCTCGGTTAGGAAAGAGGACGGCGCTCCGTGTTTCGCAGGCATCGGAACATCAGCCAGGTTTGTTCAAGGCTTCGAGAGCAACCTAGCAGACAAGAAGGCTTGCGACGCCACCCTTAGGGGTGGGTTCGCGTCCCCACGCTTTCGGCAAAGTTAGCTTCCCCTAATGACGGAACCTGTCAGCAATGTGGTCCATGCGGGACCTTGAGGGATCCGGTCATGATTCTTGAGCCAAATCAATAGGCGGAGATCCAGAAACTGAGTGCCACTAGGAGCTGGAAGCTGCTCGGGTTCGGTCGTCTCCTGAAACGGTGCCAGGGACCCCCGACTCACCGGCAACACCTGGTTGACAGGGGACTCGAGCTTGACCTCCCTATCGCGGCCATTTGCGCGGCGGCGAATGTCTCGTATACGACGCAGGTTCACCGCGTACACGCGGCGGATACGCAAGAAGCCGTGCGGCTTGAACTGTGGCAGGAGCTATCGGCCGGTCGGATGTCGACCAGGGTGCGGGCGGATCGCGCCAGTCTTTGACAATTAGGCGCTGGGAAATCGAGTCTCGATGTATTTCGCCGCGCTTGCCGGATCGAGTCGACTCGTCCCAGGCCCACTACGAACAAAGAAGTCGCCATCCGCTTCTTTCTCAGTTCCCTTCCACTTGAGAAACACCGGTTCAGGACTCCGCTGACAACTGACGAGGCAGACCGTCTTCCCCTGCACAACCTGCATTTTCGAGTCAGTGCAGGTTCCCGCCCGGTCACCGAGGCCGCTTCCGACGACATGACTGAGATGAAGCATGAAACGGTCCTCGCTTTCAAAGTCGTCAGGGTCGATCCCCACGATCGAGCGGTCATCGGACACGCCAATGAGCAGATCACCACCCTCGGTGTTCAGGAAGGCAGCTATGGTCTTCAGGACGGCGTGGGTAACGATCTTTGGGTCCTTCCTCTTCGCAGCCAGATTCCAGCGCAGCGTTGATTTGAATTCGAGGGTCTTGGACTCCGGCAGCTTGAGAAGCTCATCGGCCTGGCGGTGTGCGCGAAGGTACTGATCGAAGAGGTAGTTCTTGAGAACCTCGCCAAACGCACGATCGTCAGTAATCCGTTTGTACAGGGTGAAGTTTGAATCGACGATCTCCTGAATAACGTCCTCCACCTTGCGATCAAAGGTCAGGCGGACATTTTCTCGGGTATTGACGCGGGCGCTCGCGTCGAGAGCGTCATCCTCATCGAGCCTGCTCATCATCTGCCCGAGGGTGACTCGGTGCTCCGGACCCAGATTGAGCCCAAAGCGCTCATTTAGGTCGGCGATGATTTGAGAGAGAGGCTCGAGGTGCTCGTCCGCACCCCTGTGGTGCTCTTTTGACCCAATTGGTTCTAGCTGGCCCGCCTGGCGCTTCAGGGCGATCTTGCCGCTTCCAGTCTGCTGAATCCGGTAGGACTCCATATCGATGTTCTGTTGAACTTCGCGCGGGAGCCCGACCTGCTCCCCAGGCAGGATCCGACGCAGGTGTCGTGAGAAGACATAGAGCTTCTCGAGATCGGCGTCCGCGAAGGTCAGCACCTGCGATAGGAAAGCATAGAGCCTCACATAGTCGGTTAGCTCACTGCGGAAGTTGGCCTTTTCGTCTGTGGGCAGTTCGACAAACCGATCCTTCATCGGATTGAGCTGGGCGTAGATCTGGTCCTGCGTCGTCTTTGGATCGAAATAGCGCTCTGCGAAGGCCTCTACTTCGTCCTCTGTGAACACATCGAATCCGAGCAGACGGCCCTGGGTTTCGTAGAGCAGGTTTGGTCGGGTCTGCTCAGAGAGGATGGTCGTTTCGTAGTAGTCCTCGAAGGCCACCCGGATCGTCTCGGCATCGTTCTCGAAGTCGAGCACCATGGTCGCGGTCTTCTCGGGTGGGTAGGTCCGGTTCAGGCGAGAGAGGGTCTGGATGGCGTTCACACCACCGAGTTTCTTGTCAACATACATGGTGTGCAGGAGCGGCTGATCGAAGCCGGTCAGGAACTTGTTCGCCACGATCAGGAAGCGATACTCCGGCTTTTCGAACTCTCGCGCGGTCTGTCGCTCACCTATCGTCTGCTTCTTGCCCTCCGAGTTCATCTTGGACTCGGTGTATTCAGCACCGTCATCCTTGACGGTACCGGAGAAGGCGACCAGCGCCTTCCAGGGATGCCCTTTCTCCGCGAGGTAGCGGTCTACGGCGAGCTTGTAGCGGACGGCGTGAAGGCGCGAACGCGTCACGATCATCGCCTTGGCCTTTCCCCCGATCTGGTTCTGCACCTGAGTCGCGAAGTGGTCCACCATGATCCGGACCTTTTCGTTGATCGCGTGGGGGTGCAGCTCCACGAACGATCGCAGAAGATAGGCCGCTTTCTGTTTGTCGTATCGAGGGTCGTCTTCGATCGTCTTGAGAAGGCGCCAATAAGCCTTGTAGGTCGTGTAGTTCTCTAGAACGTCAAGAATGAAGCCCTCTTCGATCGCCTGACGCATGCTGTAGTGGTGAAACGGCTTGAACTCGCCATCCGCACGCTTGAGCCCAAACAGCTGAAGCGTCTTGGGTTTCGGTGTGGCGGTAAACGCAAAGAAACTCATGTTCGGCGGGAAGCGCCGCCCTTCTGCGCTCTTGTTCCATAGGTCCTGGATGTCTTCCTCACCTTCGACATCAGCACGCGCCGCCGCCTCCAGGCTCTCGGCTGTGAACACGCGCTTGATGGCCTCGGGACTATCTCCTGCCTGCGATGAGTGTGCCTCATCCACGATCACGGCGAACTGACGTCCCGGGACATCATGGAAATCGAGCTTGACCCCCTTCTGACGGTCTTTCCGCGCCAGCTCTCGAATCTGCTCCAGCATCGCCGGGAACTTCTGGAGGGTCGTCACGATGATCGTCTTCCCGGAGGCGACGGCCTCCTTGAGCTGCCTCGAAGTCGTGTCGATGTTCTCGACTACCCCAAGGGTCTGCTCGAACTGCCGAACCGCGCGCTGGAGCTGCCTGTCGAGAACACGGCGATCCGTGATCACTACGATCGAGTCGAACACTCTCCGGTCAGCGGCGTCGAAGAGGGTTGAGAGCTGGTGGGCGAGCCACGCTATGGTGAAGCTCTTGCCGCTCCCGGCCGAGTGTTGGATCAGATAGCGCTTGCCCGGGCCCCCACGCCTAGAATTCGCCACCAGCTCCCGCACCGCCTCGAGCTGCTGGTACCTCGGGAAGATGAGGGACCGCTTGCCTGTCTTGCGACCGCTCTCGTCCTCTTCCTCCACCTCATGAATAAACTGGCGGATCAGATCGAGGATGCTGTCCCGTGCCCAGATCCGATCCCATAGGTAGCTCGTGGCGTAGCCGTTCAGGGTGGGCGGCATGGGTGGGTTGCCGGCGCCTCCGAACTTGCCTTGATTGAACGGCAGGAAGTGCGTCCTCTCGCCCTTGAGCTCGGTCGTCACGTAGACGAGGTCTGGATCGACGGCGAAGTGAGCCAGGCAGCGCCCATACGAGAAGATCGGCTCGCGCGGAGGTCGAGTCTCCTTGTACTGCTTCATGGCATGTTCAACGGTCTGCCCCGTCAGCGGGTTCTTTAGCTCTGCTGTGAAGATTGGTATGCCGTTCAGGAACAGGCCGAGGTCTACGCTCGGGCCGTCTTCTTTCCCCGGTGCCGAGGGTCGATAGTAGAGCTGGCGCACTACGGCGAAGAGATTGGCAGCATGAAGGCGTCGCAGCTCTTCGTTGAGGCCGCTCGGCGGCCTGAAGTAAGCAAGGTTGAACTTACAGCCCGAGTCGCGAATTCCGTTACGAAGCAGGTCGAGCGTGCCGCGGCGACCGATCTCTCGTGAAAGCCGCTTCAGAAAGCGGTCCTCGAGATCGGCACCATGGTGCTGTTCGAGCTTCATCCACTCCTCAGGCTGAGTAGCGAGAATGAAGTCCACGACGTCCTTTCGGAGCAGACACAGATCCGCGTCATAGCTGGGAGACCTGCGCTTCAGAAATCCTCCTGGCGCCGCTTCACCGAAGGGCGTCGGAGTCTCGCGTACGAAACCTGGAGTAGCGCCGGGAGAATCGGGTCCACCCTCAAGAAGAGCCTGCTCGATGGCATCCTCAAATGCCCGCTCAGAGATCTCAAGGCTCATGTTGCTTCCTCCCGAACGTCGATCTTCCCGGTGGCCGCAGCCGAAATAAGCGATGTGCGCAGTTCTCTCAGGCGCTTAATACCCTCACCTATCTTTCGAGTAAGGGCGTCTAGTTCGTTGAGCCTCTCGGCCAGCGACCTCATGATCTCTGCTTGTTCTTCCACGGTTGGAAGAGCAATCTCAAGCGAGCTGATGCTCTGTTGGGGAAGCGTGGACATCGTCACCGTGTTTGCCAGCGAGACGAGTCTCTGTACTGCTGGAGGAGAGTTGAGAAAGTGAATCAGAAACTCCGTCCGCACGAGTTCTTGATTTGGGCGAGCCCTGACAAGATGACATTCGAAAACTGTCGCCTCAGTGGGCTCCAGGGAGGCAGCCGACCGACCGACACCTTCCAGCTTGAGGGATGACCGGACGAAGAAGACATCACCAGCTCGTACTCCGTATTTCTTCTCTTCATCAAGACTTACCTGCACACGCTCCAGCTTCCCCTCGTCTACCTGGAAGCGCTCTTGGTAGATGTCAAAGACATTGATGAGGAGAGTTCCCGAGCCGTAGGCCTCTTTCTTCTTGAACAGCCCGTTCTGGAGGCGACCCTTCGTAAGATACTTGAGTGGCTTGACTTTCCAGTTCGCTGGAATCTCGCCCAGCCACTTGACGCCTGAGTCCTTCATCGGAACATTTGGATCTAGACCCCTGGTGACTGCGCGCGTGATCAGGGCAGTTCGCTTCTCTTGGAGAAGCCAAGTTACCCGCTCTTTCTGGCTCACCAGCTCATCGATTTTTCGGGTCTGTCGATCCAGGAACTTTCTGATTACAATTTGCTCGGGCACCGGAGGGTCAGCGAGGACGACCGTGCTCAGATGCTCTCTTGAGAGCTCGTCGAAGGTGCTTCCTTGCCCCCTCGACCGGAGTTCCGGTCGGGCTGCAATTAGCTGGTAGTAGAAGTATCTGGTATCAGAGTTGGTCTTGGGGACAAGCGCCTTGCACCCCTGGTTCGTGCAGAGCTCTGTACCGGCAATCGCCAGATGCCCGATGGGTGCCCTCGCTGAGAGAACAAGACTGCCTGCTGGCACGAGAGTTGTTCCACAGCTCCGGTAGCCCTCCGCGGTGATAAAACGCCGAGGGTTCAGGATCTCTGTGCCCTCAAGACCCCCGAGGTCCTCTGGCGTCACCCAGGGGATGTCACCACCCCAGAACCTCGGCTCGGAACTTTTCGGCGTAGCGCCGTTCTTTACAGTGAAGAGGTACTTAAGCCGGGCGGGTCGCCAATGCACCGGAATCGCCCTCAGCCAGTCGGCTTCTTGGTCGGCGTACTCCGAATACCCCCGGAATCCGCTTGGAGGCGCGCTTGTGCCGCTGGAGGCGGACCTAGACATCTCCTTCTTCCCCGCTAGCCTGGAAACCTGCAGCGCTCCATGACCCTCCTCCGGCCCATACGCGGGTGAACGGTTCGCCGCGCACTAGACTTTCGCGAATGGGGCCGAGGAACAGTCGGATGAGCTCGCCCGCTTCTTCGAACCTGGCCGGCACATCGATCGCTGCACCGGCGACGCCCTGAAATGCCTGCCAGAGCTGAACGCGGGCCTCATCCTCGTAAAACACCGGACGAAGAGCATCCGGGAGCTCGTCACCGAGAGCCGTCCCGCGTCTGCGAAACGTCTCGTCGACTGCCGCGCGTAGCGTCTCCCCGTCGAATTCGAACTGCTTGGCAAAGGCTGCAACATCCCAGAAGTCCTTCATCCGAGAATTGCCTGGCCCCAGACGGACCATGGCCTCGAACTTCTCGGCGACCGACGTCTCACGCGGGTACGCCCACACCCTCGGCGCTGGTTGGGCGAGGAGCGTTGGGTACTCTGCCTCTTCGCGGGCAGGTGTGATCGCGTCTCCAAATCCGATGTCAATCTGTAGAGGCAGACTCGCTCGCCCCAGACTCGCTCGCAGCTTGACGCTCACGCCGCCGTACTCTTGTTCCTCACTCACATTCTCGACGCGAACGCTGGTCGGGTCGAATATGAGGCCATCTTCAGGGAATTCAACAGCACAGATCGTCGAGATCGCCTCGCGAATCGCTGCGTGGTCAGTGGGACCCGAGCCAAGAAGGTCGACATCCCGAGTTGCGCGAAACTCCCTCCCAGTCCACACGAGGAATAACGCCGCCCCCTTGAGCGTGAAGCGATCGACCTCAGCCGTGAGGCCGAGCCGATAGAGAAACCTCTCCCCCACGTACCGCTGAAGGACGAGATTGAAGTCTGCTCCCTGCGCATGGGCCCAGTTGAGAAGCCGCTGATGCACCGAGGCAGGCAGATTCCGCAGTTTTTCTGGCGGCGTCATCCGGACAGGGCCTCCAGGTAGGGCCCGATCGTCGACTTTCCACCGCAGACGTCGGCTGCCCGCCAAATCTCCTCCCTCGTCGCCTTGCGATCTCGCACAGCTTCGCGCAGCGCTTCGAGAGCGACGTTCTTTCCCACGAGTCGCATGCGGCGAAAGCAATCCACGACCGTGCGCGCGGGATTGGTGATGCGCGCCGGGACGCCTTCGAGTTGGATCGACTCCACGCCATACCGAAGCCGCACGCCCGAGAAGCGGATCAGGTGCACGGGAAACTTCGGAAGCCGCGGCGCCCGCGCCTTGTGGGCGATGGCAATCCAGACCTCACGTGGAAGCTGGGTGCCGATTTCGTGATAGCGGAGCGCTGAAAGGAGACAAACCACGGCTGACGGTACGCCGGCGCAAACGGCCGCCAGGGTGTAATGCTCGCTGGGTTCTACCTCGACCAGGCGATAGAGCCCGTGGGAGACTCTCTCCGCAACCCCTGACTGGGTGAGCTTTCGGAGGTCACTTTGGCCAAGGCCGAGAGCCTCCAGGTCCCGAGGGCGAAAGAAGGCCCCCAGTCCGGCTCCCATGAGTTCGTAAGAAGTCGGCGGATCTTGCGGCATGGCAGCATTCTGGGGTGTTTGAAGGCGTTGTACAAATGTCGGCAATATCCCGGCGATGCCGACATTCTAGCACAAATGAAAACGTCGGCATTTTGGACGACACGCCGACGTTTCCTGAGAATCAGCGACCGAAGGCCTCGTCCTTAGCCGGCAAGGTCTTCGGGGGAGCTGCCGGTGACCGCGGCCAGCATGTGCACGATGTCTCTCTCGATCGTGCGGATATCTCGCTCGATCACGTCCAGAGGGCGCGGTGGCGAATAGCGGTAGAAGAAGCGTTTGAAGTTGATCTCATAGCCGATGATGCCTACGTCACCTTCCTTTTCGTCTCGCTTGTCGGTATCGATCCAAGCGTCCTCGACGTGAGGCCTGACTTCCCGTGCGAAGTAACCGTCGACACTCTCGGCGAGTGGGACTCTCTCGGTATCCCGAAGCTCCGGGTCCGGTTCGAGCTGGCCCTTGGCGTCCCGGCAGACCGGTGCCGAATTATCTCGCTGAGACAGCGCGGAGAGGATGGCTTTCTTGACCGGAGCCGCGATCTTGACACCTGCAGCGTTGGCTGCGGCGGAGAGAACTTTCTCGAATTCGGGCCGATCTTGATACCTCGTCTCGGGAATCTCGGCGAGGAGCTCGAGGATGGCGTGCTGTTGTGCCCGCCCGGCAGCTTCCTCCTCTTCCCTGGCTGGGCTCTTCCTTTTCTTCGACTTGGCGAGGTTCTGAAAAGCTCGCTCGTTCTTCAGCTCTTCGATCCGTTCGGCACTCGCTTCGAAGTTGAGCCTTAGTGGTCGCTCGATCCTGATCTTCCGGAATCCGAACTCCGTAGTTGGAAAGATCTTGCTGACGACGATCTCTCGTTCGTTTGCGACGCCTTCTTCGTCTTGCTCGGGGAACCTACGCACATCCCCGTCTTTGAAGTCAGTCAGAATCCGGAGAATCTCCTGAGCTTTCTGAAAGGGGATTCTTCGGCGTTTGTCGCCGAGACTCTTCCGCATCTGCGACCAGAAGAATTTCGAGCTGGCGTCGATGAGCTGCACCTTGCCCTGGCGCCTGGGTGCCTTCCGGTTGCTGAGCACCCAGACGTAGGTTGCGATTCCGGTGTTGTAGAAAAGCTGCTCTGGGAGCGCGATGAGGGCCTCGAGCCAGTCGTTCTCCAGGATCCAGCGCCGGATCTCGCTCTCGCCGCTGGCAGCATCACCCGTGAACAGCGGAGAGCCATTCATGATGATGGCGATGCGAGAGCCTCCGTGCTTCCGCTCCTTCATGTGCGAAAGCATGTGGAGGAGGAACAGCATCTGGCCGTCGTTGATACGAGGGCGGCCTGGGCCGAACCTTCCTGAAGCTCCTTTTTCATGCTCCAGGCGCACCGCCTCCTGGTCACGCTTCCAGTCCTTGCCGTACGGTGGATTGGCTATCAGATAGTCGAAACTCTTGGAAGCGTGGCGGTCGTTCGAGAGGACACTACCGTAAAGAATGTGCTCGGCGTCTCGGCCATCCGTGGACTTCATGAACAGGTCTGACTTGCAGACCGCGAAGGTCTCCGGATTGACCTCCTGGCCGAAGAGGTGAATATCGGCACTCGGATTGATGGGGCCGCGTTCAAACTGCTCTCCCTGAGCGTTCGAATTCTCTTCCTCTGCCCCCCGAACGCCGACTGTGATGTGTTCTTTCATGATCGTGAGCATTCCGCCCGACCCGACGCAAGGGTCATACACGGTAATCGTCTTGTTGGGAACGCTGACAAGGTCGACGTCTCCTGCAAGCAGCAGATCAGCCATCAGGTGCACGACATCGCGAGGCGTGAAGTGCTCCCCGGGGTTTTCGTTCAGGGCCTCGTTAAATTTCCGAATCAGCCACTCGAAGATCAGTCCCATCGAGTGGTTGTCGACCCCGTGTTCAGGGTGTAGGTCGACCTCTTTGAACCGCTCCATCACTAGGAAGAGAAGGCCTGCTTCGTCGAGCTTGCTGATGGTGTTGTCGAAGTCGAACTTCTCCACGACATCGCGCATGTTGGGGCTGAAGCCGGCAATGTACTTGCGGAGGTTGGCCGCGAGATTCTCGTGGTCGTCGAGTAGCCTGTCGAAGTCAAAAGCGGAAGTGTTGTAGAAGGCAAAGCCAGAAGTGCTCTTCAGTAGACCATCGAGGTTATCCAGCTTGTCCTTGTAGTCCGCGGCGGCCTCGAGGACCTTCGGTTTCCTGTCGGCGAGGACACAGTCCAGCCTGCGCAGGACCGTCAGTGGAAGGATGACGTCCTGGTACTTGCCTCGTTTGAAAGTGTCTCGGATGAGATCCGCAACGCCCCATATGAAACTGACGATCTCGGAGTGGTTCATGGTACTGGTTCCTAATTCCGTCGGCACCCTTCCCTGGCAGGGCGTGCACCTACCTTAAGACCTTGAGTATTCGTCTTTGCGGCAGTTCGATTGCCGCCGGGCGGCAAGTGTATCGCTATTCAAAGAGCACATCCGCTGCGAGGCGGCCGGTTGCGCTTCTCAACTCCCCCGGCCCCACCACCCGACACTTCCCCCCAAACCCTACGACCCACCGGGCGATCTCCTGGAGGCTCGAGAGTTCCACCTTGTAGTCGACTGAGCCATTCTTTCGCTGGGTGACCTCCTCACCGGGGTGATGCCTCGCATTCAGAATCAGTGGCGCCAGGGACTTATCGAAACGCAGGTGGACTTTGTAGTGGCCGTCGCCGGTGAACATCTTCCAGGAGCGGTCGAGGAAGTCGTCGAGGGAGAAGTCGGCCGGGATCGCGAAGGTCTCGTTCGAGCCCTTGATGCCACTGATGCGATCGAGCCGGAACATGCGCGGCTCATCATGGATGTGACAGCGGCCCACCAGGTACCAGGCCTCGGAGCGCTCGAAGACTTGCCAGGGGTCGACTCGGCGCCGTTTGTGCTGGCCGCCTGAGAGGGAGTCGTATTGGATTTCGACGGTCTCGCTCCGACTGGTGGCCAGGCGTAGGGGCTCGAGCGCATCTTCGGCCTTAGGGCCCGAGCGGTCGATCGAGGCGAGCTGCAGCGCTCGGGGCGACTCCTCGGCAAGCTCGGTGGCGGCGTCGAGCTTGAGCTCGAGGGCGGTCAAGCGCTGATTGAGGGTCTTATTGGCGCGCAGGGCCGGGTTATCGAGCGCCACCTTGAGCAGGGCGTGCTCTTCGGCGGTGAGATTGAGTGGTTTGAGGGTGGCAGTCTCGAGCAGCCGGTAGCCGTAGTCGTCTTTGTAGATGGGGATGTGTCGGCCCTGGAGATCGGCCAGATAGCGGAAGACGGTGCGCTCGGAGATGTCGAGCTTGTCGGCGATCTCCCCCACAGAGCGTGAGCGTCGCCCGCCCAGCATGTGCACGAGTTCGAAGATGCGCGTGGATTTCGACATCTTGGGGCGCGGTCAGGCTACCAACTTCGCCCTATCGTGCAACCACCCTCACGGGTGGGGCAAATAGATGTTGCGCAACGGGTGCCCATTCCGGGCGGGGACAAGCCCCGCCCCTACGATGCAAGGCGCCGCCAAAAGGGGGTGGGGCATTGAGATGTCGCGCGAAGCAGTTCCTGAGGGGGGAATGCCCCACCCCTATAAGTACAAGTTGCCGCGGGCCGGCAAATCGAGACAAACGGGCGCCCGCCCGGGCGGGGGCAAGCCCCGCCCCTAGAGCATTGAGGGGAGGTTCGCAGGTTGGGGTGTCAGAAGCTGTCAGTGGGGCCGGCGGCGCCTCGGAGGGAGCCCGGTGGTGCGATCCACTGGGCGCCTTGGGATGTGAGCTCGGCAATCCGGTCGTAGTCGGAGTCGTAGTGCAGGACGGTGGCCTGCGCAGCCTCGGCGGCAGCGGCAATGATCAGGTCGGCGGTCTTGACGCTGCGGTGGTGCAGGCCGCCGACGTGTGCGAGGAGTTGCTGGACCTCCAATGCCCGCTCGAAGGTCGAGGCATCTATTGGAATCGTAGGGAGCCCGGAAAGCTCCTGTGCCAGGGCGTCGTAGTCTTCTGACGAGCGCGCCGAGAAGAGAATCTCCAGACGCACCTGGCTGCAGATGACCAGCTCGTCCGCTTCGAGATGGCGGCGCCACGCAGCAGCTACCCGCGGGTCGGTGGCGCGATGCCAGGCGCTCGTGTCGACACAGAAGCGAGTCATCGTGTCGGCCGGCTGTCGGCCAAGAGATCTGGCGACCGGTCGATCCCCTCACCGGTTTCAATGCGCGCGGCGAGTCGCTCGCGGAGATCCCTGCGAATGGCCTCGCGGAAGGCCTTCTCAACGGTGTCCTTGAGACCACGGGTGCCGAGGGCCTCCTGAGCACGACTCAGGAGCTCGTCGTCAACCTCTATCGTAGTGCGTCGCGGCATGCACATATTATATATAGAAAGCGTCTCTATATATATATCAAGGGTCAAGGGTCGAGGGTTGCGGGGACATGCCCGGTCCCTAAGGGACGACTCTCACCTCGGTGCGAAGGCCGGGCGCTCGGGCGAGTCGGTGATCCAGGGTCCACAAGGGCGCTTCCAGCAGCTCGGCGAGGGCGACGTAGACAGCGTCGTAGATCGTGAGGTTCTCGCGCAGCTCCCAGGCGCGTGCCAGCAGCAGGTCGTGCGGATGCCGGATGAGAGGCAGATCTGTCAGATCGATCGTGGCCTCCTCGGCGCGGCTTTCGGTCAGCTCATTGCGGGCGCAGAGGCGTCGCAGGACCTGCAGGACCTCGACATCGATGAGATAGGGGGCATGGAGATCCTCCTGCGAAAGAACCAGGTCCTCGGTGAGTGACTGGGCTCTGGGCGTCTGGAGCAGTAGCTCGATCGCGAGCGAGGCATCGAGAACGATCACCGCTCGTTGCGCTCTTTAGCCAGGAGGTCGGGAATGGAGGAGCCGAGGACGACCTGCTCGCGGCTCCGGAGACGGGCGACAAGCTCCTCTCGAGAAGGCCTCTGTGCCAGGCGCTGCAGCTCGGCGAGGAGGTAGTCGGATAGCGACATGCCCGCCATGGCGGAGCGGGCCTTGAGCGTTCGGTGGAGGTCCTCCGGGACATGTCGGATCTGGATCATCTTTCCCATGTGCTCCACAGTAACACATGTTCTCCACATGCAATCGATCGCCGAGGGGCCGTGGCCCTTTTGTCATGGGTCTCGAGAAGGGGCCAATTCGCGCTCGCGGCCGAGGCGCAGCATCAGGGCCAGAAAGGCCGCGAATCCGGCCGTCCACAGCAGATCACTGCTGTTGGCCATGTTGTAAACCGCACCCAGGACCCAGGTGGGCAAGACCAGGATGAAGCAGACGAGCCAGTTGCCGATGAAGTTGCTCATAGTCAAGGGAAGTATCCGGTGGGGGAGTGTCAGAACCTGACAGGGGGTTGCGGCAGCCTGAGGGTAGCTAGAGGCGCCTTCAGCTACAGATACGGGTCAACCACATGGAGGGTTTTCGACTACGACGGCGCCTTCTGTCACCTGTCAGCGTTCAGCTCGCAGTAGGGGCAATCGAGTCGCAGTAATCTGGTTGCGAAGTCTGCAAGATTACTGTTCAAGAATCCGTCCTTTCCGTTACGGTGGGGCGGCAGTTCGAAATCGTCGGTGTAGTCGAGCAGGTCGAAGTGATCTCTCGAGGGCGAGGTGTCAGAGAGCTTGCCCGATTGAATGCAATTTACGGTGAGGGTCGGTGGCGAAAACTCAAAGGGATGGCACCTGTCAGGCTGCCGAACGGAGATACGGTACGGGCTGAGTTACACTGGTTCGAAGCTCATGGCGTCGGAATGAGAGAGCTGAAGATCAAGAGGCTGTTAAGCTGAGGATGTCGAGTGGCATGAGTAGCGAGTTTGTCGTCTGTGTTCGCAACGAGGGTTTCGAGGCATCGCTGTCTGTCCGGAAGCTGTACCGTGTCTTGCCGGACACGGAAGCTGAAACGCAGTCTCTGATTCGCGTGGTCGATGAGACTGGAGAGGACTATCTGTACCCTGAGGAGCTTTTTGCTCCTGTGGAAGTGACCAAGGACACCGCTTCGGCCCTCGCCGCCGGCTGATCATTCCCAATCCGACCCTTCATTCCAAGGTAGCCCTGCCCCTACGTGGCGCATCGGCTGTCGACCCGCCCCTACGAGAGAAGGGCGCCCACAAGGGGTGCCCCTACTGCCCGAGGCGTCAGTGCGAGAAGGTGCGCTCGAGGTCGGTGAACCAGTTGGCCACCAGACGCAGGTGCTCGTGCCCGCTGGCGGTGCTGGCGATCTCACCCTGAAAGAGCACGAAGCGTTGGCCGTCGGGGGTCACATCGAACATGTTGTTCTGGTCCGTCAGATCGACAAACGCTCCGGAGAAGAGCTCTGCCGGGCGACTGACGCGGAACTGGCCGCCGTCGGTGTCGACCGAGACGCTTTGGATGAGACCCGTCTCCCATCCCAGGAAGATCTCTTTGCCGTCGCGTGACCAGTTCGGGTAGGTACCGCCGCCGGCGGAGATCTGCCACTTGCCGCGGCTGCCATCCACCGGGCGCACGTAAGCCTCCCAGTCTCCCGATTCGTTGCTGCCGTAGGCCAGGAAACCACCATCGGGGGAGAAGACCGGACCGTACTCGACAAAGGTCGACGCCAGAAACGGCTCGATCACTCCCGTTTCGACCGAGAGCAGCCCCAGGTCGACAGACGTTTCCGGATTCTGCTGCATGATGGCCAGCGTCGTGCCGTCAGGCGACCACGACCAGGGAGTGGCCTCGGTTTGGCTGTCCGAGATTCTCTCCACCTCGCCCGAGCCGTCGGCCGCCTTGCGGTAAACGTTCCCGACGCCTTCGCCGCGGTCGGATGCGAAGGCGATGAACTGCCCATCGGGCGACCATACAGGCGAACCGTCGCTAGCCTCGTCGAAGGTCAGGCGCGTCGGCACATCACGTTCGAGATCGTAGACCCAGATATCGGCGTTGCCGCCGACGTTGATCTCCACCGCCAGGTATCGCCCGTCGGGCGAGAACCTGGGATTGCTGAAGTCCCTTTCCTCGCTGGTCAAGGGCTCGACCTGGCCTTGACGATCGACCCAGAGGGCCTGGACCTCATTACCGCTAGCGCCGCTGCCGGCTGAGAACGCCAACACGCCGTTGGCAGAGACGTCGAAGTAGGCACCGCCCTCGGTGCTGCCACCGACGCCCTGGACGACCGGTGCCGCCGATCCGGTCGCCTGCAGGCGGTCGATGTCGAACGGCATCGCGAATAGCGTCCTCTGGTTCATATAGACGAGGTGTCCGGAATCGACGTACCGGGCGTAGGTGCCACCCTGGTGGATAGGCTGTCGCTCGCCCGAGGCGAGATCCAGAATTTCGATCGAGGCTGCATCGAAGCCCGCGCTCGACGTGTGCACGGTCAAGAGTACGTGCTGCCCGCCGGGAAGGAACTGGGGCCAGCGGTGGGTGACCTCCCCCTTTTCGGTGTCGAGCTCGGTCAAGGCTTGTGGTTCGCCGCCTGCGGCGGGTATCCGAGACAGGCCGCTACCAGGAGAAGATGCGAAGACGATGGTGCCGTCGGGACCCCAACTGGCACCCCGGCTCAGATTGACATCGCAGAGCTTGATCGGTGTGCCGCCGCTGACCGGCACTTTCCGGAGCGAGTTCGGCGTCGCGAACCCGATCCATTCGCCGTCGGGGGAGAAGAAGGGCTGATAGGGACGATCCTGTCCCTCGCCGGTCACCAGCGGTGCGCCTTCCCACTGATCGAGCGACCGCAAGAGGAGCTCGTGCTCGAGACCTATGGCGAAGGTCTGCACGATGCGATCACCGGCAGGCGAGAGAGCCACTGGCGAGCCGTAGCCTCGGTGGAAGACTTTCGACGCCGGCAGCTCGAGGGTGGTTCGCCTCGACATTGCCCCGGATTCGGTTGCGCCACCCAGCCAGCCGAAAAGCGCCAACCCGAGTGCCACGGCCAGTGCTCCCGTCACCAGCCAGGGCAGCAGGCGCTGCTTGGACGATGTCGGCACGGGCTCGAGGACCGTCGTCTCGACCTCTTCCTCGACGGGGGTCTCCAGATAGCGCTCGATGAGGATGCGGGCCTCGCCAATAGCTTGCAGGCGGTTGCGACTGTCCTTGGCCAGGCAACGGTCGAGCAGGTGATGGAGGGTGCGCGGCGTCGATTCGGGTAGCTCGTTCCACTCCGGCTCGCGCGCCAAGACGCCAGCGAGAGTGTCGGAGACCGTCTCGGCCGAGAAGACCGTGTGACCGGTGAGCATCTCCATCAGCACGATGCCGAAGGCCCAGATATCGGCCCGCTGATCGGCCACCTGTCCCCGTGCTTGCTCCGGGCTCATGTAGGCGGCGGTGCCCAGCAGCATGCCGGCACCGGTCATCTCCGCGGTCAGTGTCGGCGACTGGGTGATCGCCGGCCCGGAGCCCGAGCTCGTGGGGTCGCCCGCGAGCGCCTTGGCGAGACCGAAATCGAGGACCTTGACCTGGCCCCTGGGAGTGATCTTGATGTTGGCCGGTTTGAGATCGCGATGCACGATGCCGCGAAGGTGCGCCTCCTCGAGCGCGGCAATCACCTGCAGCGAGATCTGCAGGGCTTCCTCGATCGGAATCACGCCACGGCCGATCCGCTCCGCCAGGGTTTCGCCCTCGACCAGCTCCATGACCAGGAACTGCTGGTCGTCGGCTCGCTCGACCTGATAGATGCCGGCAATATTCGGATGGTTCAGTGAGGCCAGCACCTGCGCCTCGCGGGCGAAACGGGCCATGCGCTCGGCATCGTCGGCAAACAGCGACGGCAAGACCTTGAGCGCCACTTCCCGGCCGAGCTTGGAGTCTTCGGCGCGATAGACCTCACCCATGCCGCCCTCACCTAGCTTGTCGACGATGCGAAAGTGCGCCAGCGTCTTACCGATCATTCAGGGTCCTCCTGGGCTTGTTCCACGTGCCTACTGGGTCTCGAGCTTCCAGTTCGGGCGCATCAAAGCGACGCAGCCTCTCGACCGAGGCCCTGAGTTCGCTCTGAGCGCAATATTCAACTCGGGTCGAGTGGCGAAACTATATACCAGCAGTCCGTCAGGAGTTTGCCTGATAGATGGCAGGCCGGTAGCGGGGTTCAGGAATCGGCTTGCCGGAGGAGCGAGTCTCTCGGCGCCTGTTTTGGCTGAGAGAACGCGGACCGTCTGGTCCCAGGAACCGACTACCAGCGGATGAGGGACAGCCCGGGAATCCTGGAAAAACCTCTCTCGTCACACGTGACGAGATCCAAACCCTTGGCAATCGCGGTGGCGGCGATCAAGAGATCGTGCGCCCCGATTGCGACACCCTTCGCTGCCAGCTGTGCCCACAGCCGAGAATGTGCTCTTGCTGCAATCAGGTCGAAAGGCAGGACCGGAAACCGTGACAAAAGGGCCTCCACATAGGCTTCTCGACGGGTTCGGCGCTCGGCGCTCTTCGTTCGGTGAACGCCATGGATGATCTCCGACGCCGTGATCGCGGAGACGGCGAAATCGACGTTTCCGTAGTCCTTCAACACCCCATCCAGATCGAGAGTCCCCCGCTCTGCGGCGATCAGGACGCTGGAATCGATCAGTGCTCCCATGGCGACTCCGGTAGGAGCGGCTGCTCGCGCGCGATCTCCTCGACGATCGACAAATACTCCTCGTCGATCGGCGGCAGGGACCGGAGTAGTGTGACCAGGTCGGCACCCGTAAAGAGCATCGGCGCAGCGGGCCTGACCTCACAGATCGGCTCACCACCCCGCTCGACAATGAAGGTCTCGCCGCGGTACAGGACCCGATTCAGGAGCTCCGAGAAGTTGCGTGACGCTTCGGTGGCCGACACTCTTCTGGCAGCCTGATACTCGGTCGGAGGTTCCCGAACGAAGCCGGGTAATGATTTCTTGGGACGTTTTTTGGGCACGAGATAGAAATTTCATAAAATCAGATAATCTTATTCTAGCATGCGTGCCGAGGATCTCGTAGGGACCCAGCTTTGACCCGCTTTCCAATTCAATTCGAGATCAGCTCATGCTCTTCCAGAGATCGGAGGTGTCGGCCAGCACGACCTCATCGCCAGGAGCGAGGGACAGCAGATCGAGCGGTGCGAACTGGGTGCCGTCCCACTGGAGAATCAGCAGGCTGGGGTCGTCGAGGGCACGGTCGAGCTCGAATCGCACGGCTCGCAGGTCGAGACCGTCGTCGGTCGTCTCGAGGATGGTCGCTCTCAGCGGTGGCTTTTCGAACACTTCACCGGGATCCAGCTCGCGAGACGAACGCAGCACTTTGGCGAAGAAGTTGGTCAGCCAGCCGGCGCGATCGGCGCGGATCACGAAGCTGCGCTCGTCCACTCGTTCGACGCTGACCACCCCGTTCAGCGATGACAGCACGCGGACGTCGATATCGGGGCTGGTGTAATACTTCAGGATCGGTGGTGGATAGAACGTATAGAAAAGCCCCGGCGTATTCAGCATCAGCACGTACTCGGGGTGCCTTTCCTCGAACCAGACCGCAGCGCGGGCTACGTTTTCTCGGAGGTTCTCACCACTTGGCAGGTACATAAACGGGTACGCGAACGAGAGAACAAACCCCGGTGCCACGACGAGCATCAACACCGACCAGCCGGCGACGCGGGAAAGCTTGGCAGCCGGTGGCAGATCGGGAGCCACCCTGCGCGCCAGGGGTCCGATCCGAGCCAGCAGCAAAGCGAGAAGAACGCTCGACGCGAGAGCCGGGAGGTAGAGCGCTCGCTCACTGGCGTCGGTGCCCATCTGTGGCAGCAGGGTCCCGAGAAAGACGAGGAGCGACCACACCACCAGGCTCTGATGGCGCAATGGCCAGAGGGCGACCAGCCAGAGGACGAAGAGAACTCCGCCGGCGATGGCCAGAGCCGGAATCGTCTCAGGACTGAAGAGGGCGAGGCTGGGAGGCACCGGTGACAACGTGGCCAGCCAGGCCACCGGCAGATGCGTCAGCGAGTGGGAGAGAAACCGCACGGGCTCGGTGAAGGGATCCACATACATGGCGCTGCTGATCGTGCCGAAACCGAGCAGTCGATAGGCCAGCAGGTAAGCGACGATCAGCAGGAGAGCGCCCAGCCAGGAAGGCCAATCCCGGAGGAACCTGGCCGCCGCAGAGCGCATTCGCGGTGTGGTGAGTCTGGCCACCTTCCGATCTCTGCCTTCTGGCATCAGCAGCGTCATCAGAATGATCGCCAGCGGCAGGACAACCGCACTCTCTTTCGACAGCATGGCCGCGATCATGGCGGCAAGCGAGACTACGAGCAGCGCCGGCCGCCTCGTGCGCAACCACGCGGCGTGGGTCACCAGGGCTAGAGCGGCGAAGAGATCGCAGACCACATCGGTCATGGTGGCGATCCAACCCACCACCATGCTGTGGTCCTCGCAGGAGAGAAACACGATTCCCGCGAGCAACCCGACAGCGGGGCGGCCCGTCAGTCCGCGCACCAGCAGAAAGAGCAGTCCTGCGATCAGCCCGTGCGCGACGACCGACAGCAGGTGGAGAGGAAAGGCGCGCTCGCCGAAGAGCCGGATCGAGCCCTCGAAGAGCATCGACGGCAAAGGGCGCCAGAAGCCGCCCATGTCGTAGTCGCCTTCGAACCACCAGATGCGTGAGATCTCAGGCATCTCTTCGAAGGCCCAGAGACCGAGCCAACGGGAGAAGGGGGCTGGATCCTGCCTCAACGTATTGAGGAAGAAGAACTCATCGGCCTGGAAACCGCCGGTCAGGTAGAGGCCGTTGAATGCGAAGGAGAGAAGGAGAAGGAAAGCGACTGCCAGCCCGGTTCGGCTGAGCCGTTGCGTTGCCATATCGGTCGCCCTGCGTTGCTGGCACCGACGTCGAGTGCCGATGCCAACCCGTTCATTCTAACCATGTTGTCATGATGTGTAGGGGAGGGGCTTGCCCCCTCCCGGGCACTTGTCCGTAGGGGGAATGAGCTGTCAGGGGCCTTCTAGGCTTCCCGGTGCGCGGGAATCTTCTCGAGTTCCTTAGCCAAGCGTCTCTCGGCATGCCAGAGGTCGAAAGCCTCCTGCATGCGAAGCCACAGCCCTGGTCCGTTGCCACAGAACTTGCCGAGGCGGACCGCCATCTCAGGCGTTACGGAGGAGGTACCCGCAAGAATCCGGTGCAAGGTCTGGCGGGAGACACGGAGCTGGCGGGCCGCCTCGCTGATCGAGAGACCCAGCGAGGGAAGAACATCCTCGCGCAGGATCTCTCCTGGATGAGTCGGGGCTCGTTTTGAGGTCATGGATTGAAGCTCCTATCAGTTCTCAGTGGTACTGCTCGAGATCCACACGGTAGGCATCGCCGTCTTTCCACTCAAATGTGATCCGCCAAGGACCGTTCACCCAGAGGGCATAGCGTTCTTGCCTGCCTTTAAGAGCGTGAAACCCGAATCCAGGGAGGTTCAGCTCTGGCGGTGCGGCCGCCGCATTCAAAGCGTCGAGCCTGCGGAGCGCCCGGGTACCGAGATCCGGCCGCACCCTGCGGCTTTGACCCGTTTCAAAGAGCTCCCGAAGTCCTTTGTGTCGAAAGCTCTTGATCACTGTCGGAAGTGTAAACTTACGTGTTACGGAATGTCAAGAAATAGTTTACAGCAGGCTTCGGCGTTTGTACGGCGACTCTTCCCTTAAGACGGATTCGGACGCAAAGACCTGGCAGTTGACGGCCAGGCGCCTGTCAGAACCTGACAGCGGTTCGTGTGACAATACAACACTACTTGACACTGTCATTATTATGTTCTATCCTGGGAGCTATGAAGAAGAACGGGTTCAGCTTGAGCGAGCTTGCCGAGGAGGCGGGGATTCCGGCCCGAACAGTGCGGTTCTACATCTCGCGGGGGTTGCTACCGGGGCCGGTGGGGGCGGGCAGGGGAGCCAAGTACGGTGCGGCGCATCTGGAGCGGTTGCGGGAGATCCTGCGGCTGCAAGAAGAGGGCCTGACGCTGGCGGAGATCGGGGTGCGCGGGGAGAAGGCGGTGCCTCAGGAGCTGCCCGAGCCCGAACCCTGGTGGTCTTACGCGATTGCTGACGGGGTGGAGGTGCGGGTGAGCAGTGATCAGGCCCCCTGGCGGATGCGCCAGATCCGCCGGGCGCTGACCGAGCTCGCCTCCCAGCTCCAGGAGCCGGGAGAGAGAGAAGAACAGGAGGATTGAGATGACAGTGGCACAGATCGAAGCGACGGGTCGCTTTACCGCCGTCTCAGGCAAGACGGGTGAAGAGCTCGAGCTGGCCATGCAGCGGCTCTGGCTGACCGGTCAGGTCACCCCCTTGGGGGCCCGGCTGTTGGTGGAGCACACCTTCGAAAGCGCCGAGCGGCAGCCGGTGGAGGCGATCTACTCGTTCGTCTTGCCGCGCGAGGCGGCGCTCAAAAGCTTCCGGGTCCAGGGCGAGGGGTTCGAGATGACGAGTGACCTGCGCGAAGTGGAGGCGGCGGTCCAAGAATACGAGCGGGGGATCGACAATGGGTCGCTGGCGGTGCTGGCGCGCCAGTATGTCGACGGCATGATGAACCTGAACGTGGGCAACCTGCGCCCGGGTGAGCCGGTGCGGGTGGTGCTGGAGATCCTGGCCGGGGTGGAGCGCCACGACGAGGGTTTTCGCTTTCGGTTTCCCTTCACGCTGGCGCCGGCTTATCACCGTAAGGCGCAGGCCGTGAGCCTCCCCGATGGTGGGGAGATGGAGCTGCCGCGTGAGGAGTTTGGAGATCTGATGCTGCCAGTCTGGAAGGACAACGCCCGGGGGCTGCATGCGGTCGGCTTCGATCTGGAGCTGGTTGGCGGGCAGGGGCTGACGGAGGTGATCTCGCCTTCCCATGCGCTCAAGGTGGGTGGGGAAGGGGAGGGTCGCCGGGTCGGTCTGGCGGTGGCCGGGGATGTGCCCGACCGGGACCTGGTGCTGGAGGCCCGGTCGGCGGAGGCCTGGCAGCTGGCGTGGTCGTGGGAAGGGGCGGTGTCGGCACTCTTGGGATCGACCCGCTTCGGTGAGCCCGAGGAGGAGACGCCGCGCAAGGTCGTGTTCGTGCTGGATCGCTCGGGCTCGATGTCGGGTTCGCCGATCAAACAGGCGAAAAAGGCGATCGAGGCTGGGATCGCGGCGCTGCGGCCGGAGGATCGATTCTCGATCGTGGCCTTCGATAATGAGGTCGAGGCGCTGTCGTCCGAGCTCTTCGATGCGTCGAAGAAGAGCCGGATCCGAGCCCAGACTTTTCTGTCGCGGATCCATTCCTGCGGGGGCACGGAGCTCGCGGCGGGTGTGGAGGCGGCCGCCCGGCTGATCGCGCCCGAGGGTGGAGACCTGTTGCTGCTGACCGACGGACAGGTCTTCGGCACGCCGCCGATTCTGGAGACCGCCCGCCAGGCCGGCGCACGGATCCACGCGCTGGGGATCGGGAGTGCCAGCCAGGATCGATTCCTGTCACAGCTCGGCAGCCAGACCGGTGGGCAGTGCCGGTTTCTGACCGCGCGCGAGCGGGTCGACCTGGCGCTCTTGGACATGTTCGCCTCAGTGAGTGGGCCGGTGGCGAGTGCAGTGAGAGTGGAGGTGGAGGGGACGACGCTGCCGGCACGTGACGTCTATCCGGCGCAACCGCTGTTGGTGCGGGGTGAGGCGGCCGGCAAGCAGTTGCAGGTGTCGTGGGCGGAGGGCAGCTTCACGGTGCCGGTCGTCGAGGCGCCCAAGGCGCTCGGAGCGACGCTGAATCTGCTGGCCGGTGCAGCCGAGATCGCGGACCTCGAGTCCCGGATCGAAGGCGAACCGGAGGGCGATGAGGCCGAGCAGCTGACCGCGCTGAGTCGCAAGTATGGCCTGGCCAGCCGGGTCATGGCCTTGGTTGCGGTCGTTGAGCGCGAAGGCGACAAACCCGGCGAGCTGCCCCAGACTCGGGTCGTGCCCGTCGGCATGCCCCAGGATCTCGAGCGGGAGGCGTACTTTGGTGCGGCGATTCAGAGTATTGGCGGCGTGCTGCACGCGATCGACGCGGATATGGCGATGGAGCCTATGGTTGAGCAGCGCATGGCGTCGTTTGCACCGCCCGAAAGGGTTCGGGCTTACGGTCCCGCGCCTCCGATCAGACGGTTCTGGGACCGATTTCGAGGAAAAGACGTGGTCGTCGAAACGGAAGAAGAAACCGAAGAAGACGTTCTCGTCGAGTTGGCCTCCGAGCTCGAAGCTGATGGCGGTATGCCGGGCAAGACCCCAGAGGAGCGCATCGAAGCCTCCCTCGAGGCCCTGGAACGCTTCCTCGACAGCGGCTCGACCCGCTCCCGTGGCCCCTTCCGCCACCATGTGCGCCGCCTCCTCGACTTCGTCAGCGAAGCCGACCTCAACGAGGACCAACAGGACCGGCTCACCGTGCTGGAGGAGCGTGCGGCGGACTGATTCAAGCCAGGGGGGAAAGCCCGTCAGGAGGTTGCCTGATAGATGGCAGGACGGTATCGGGGCTCAGGGATCGGCTTTCCAGAGGAGCGGGCAGCTTCGAGCCAAGCCGCAGAAGATGTTGATGTGGTAGTCGCTCACGACCTTATGCTCTGTCTCGGCGACTGTATAGGATCTACTTCCGATACACCTCGCGCCGGTGTCCGACGCGGAGGACAGTGATCAGCAGCTCTGTTCCATTGAAACCGTAGATGACGCGAACGGATCCGACAAGGAGACGGCGGAGACCCTTCCACTGTCCGCTCAGCTGCTGGCCACGACTGGGATCGAGGCGTAGTGACTCCACGTCGGCGAGGACGAGAGCCTGGATGTCGTGTGGCCGGCCCCAGGAAGAGCCAGGCGAACAGCCGCAGCTCGGCCTCGAGCTGGAGGTGGTCGACGACAAACTCTCAGGCTCCGCCCTCTTCTATGACGGCGCTGTGTGTCATCTGTCGGCCTTCAGCTCGCAGTAGGGAGAGGGGGCAGAGCGCGGAT
>Ga0255055_10000127_pt1 | contig 54990 bp, 47 predicted proteins | sample JV7_2_27_MG_FD_188633 | JGI IMG/M metagenome (GOLD analysis project Ga0255055, IMG submission 188633) | Seawater microbial communities from Jervis Inlet, British Columbia, Canada - JV7_2_27 | ecosystem: Environmental > Aquatic > Marine > Inlet | place: Canada: British Columbia | collected... | reverse complement strand
AAGAGAACGGATGTCGGACCCCACGCTGGTGCGAAACCTGGAAGAGCGCGCGACGACCCTGCGCAGACACATCCTGACCATGGCTTCGGGTGGGCAATCCATCCACCTCGGTGGCTCCATGTCCATCGCGGAGCTGATGGCCGCTCTCTTCTTTGACTTTCTGGAGGTGGAGGATGGAGAGCGACCGAGGGACCACTTCATCCTCAGCAAGGGCCACGCCGTACATGCCTTCCACGCCTGTCTGGCCGAGCTGGGGAAGATCGAGACCAGCGAGTTCTCGACCCTCGGCCGGATGGGAACTCGCCTGGCGGGGCACCCGAGCCTCAAGGCCCCGCTGGTCGAATTCGCCACCGGCTCACTGGGGCACGGGCTCTCGGTGGGGATCGGGATCGCCCTGGCGGAGCGGCTCGACGGTCTGGACTCCAAGACCGTCGTCCTGATGGGCGATGGTGAGCTGCAGGAGGGCTCGGTCTGGGAGGCCGCCCTCTGTGCACCCCGCTTCGGCGTCGAGAACCTGCTCGCCATCGTGGATCGCAACGGCCTTCAGGCCAACGCGGCCGTCGCTGACATCCTGCCCCTGGATCCCCTCGAAGAGAAGTGGAGGAGCTTCTGCTGGAACACACAGGTGATCGACGGACACGACATGGGGGCCATCCTGGCGGCCCTGGAACGATTTCCCGCCGAGAAGGGCCCGACGGTGGTCATCGCTGACACGGTGAAGGGAAAGGGTGTCCCCGGCGTGGAAGGGAGGCGCCGGGCCCACTTCATGACATTGGCGGACGACCAGGTGAGAGAAGCCCTCGCGGCGCTGGAGGTGGAGTGATGCTGGGTTTCGCATCGGCACTGGCCCAGGGCGGTGTATTGGCGGAGATGGCCGAAAAGAACGCCGACGTCGTGGTGGTCTCTCAGGATCTCGGCCCCTTGCGCCCCTTCTCGGACCGGTTTCCCGATCGCTTCTTCGACGTGGGGATCAGCGAAGCGAACCTGATCGGCGTGGCCGCCGGACTGGCCCATGCGGGCAAGCTGCCGTTCGTGTTCGCCATGGCTTCGTTCGTCAGCATGAGGGCGTTCGAGCAGATTCGAACCGACTGCGGATACAACCGCAACGGCATCAAGATCATCGCCCCCTGTTCCGGTCTGGAGGCCGGATACTGGGGGGCGACCCACCACGCCGTCGAGGATCTCGGTCTCCTCAGGATGATTCCGGGAATGACGGTTCTTTGTCCGGCCGATCCGGCGGAGGCGAATCGCGCCGTCCTGGCTGCGGCCGAGGTCGAGGGCCCCGTCTACGTGCGTATCGGCTACCTCCTGCCGATCGAGGGATATGCGGAGGAGTTCGAGATCGGGCGGGCCGTCGTCATGAGGGAAGGCTCCGATGTCGCCATCGCGGCCACTGGAGCCAGCGTCGCCCAGGCGATTGCGGCCTGCGATCTGCTGAAAGCGGAAGGCGTCTCGGCCCGCTTGCTGAACATGCACACGATCAAGCCGATCGACCGCGATGCGATCGGAGCGGCGGCGGCAGAGATCGGTCGCATCGTGACCGTGGAAGAACACTTCGTCGATGGAGGCCTCGGTGGCGCCGTCGCCGAAGTCCTGGCTGAGCTCGGGACCGGACGTCTGCTCAGACTGGGTCTTCGGGACGAGTTCATCATGGAGGTCGCGGCTTACCCGGACATCCTGAAGCTGGCAGGTCTGGACGCGGCCAGCATCGCCGCGGCCACCCGGTCGCTGCTGGATTAGGAACCGCTGGATGGGAACGAACCGGAATCCCGACCGCGACCTTCCCGGGTTCGTGGTCGTCAAGCGACTCGATGCCCCCCACCCCGAGGAGAGCTTCACGCGCTACCGCCCGCTCGGCCCGGCGATGGCGTCGGCGGTCCGGCAAGCGGCCTGGGACGTCTTCGATGAGCTCGGCGGCGGGGCCCTGCTGAAGCCGGCAAGGGACGTCTACATCAAGCCCAACGCGGTGGACGCGCGGCCCTACACCCACACGCGGCCCGAGGTCGTCCGGGCGGCGATCGAATACTGGCTCGATGCCGGGGCGCGACACGTCTATCTGTTGGAGAACGCGACCCAGGCCACCTACACCAGGATCGTCTTCCAGGCGAACGGCTACGCGAGGATCTGCAAGGAGACGGGGGCGATACCGATCTACCTCGACGAGGAGAGGACGGAGGTCTTTCGCTTTCACGGGAAGAAGTCCGTCGAGGACGGCGACCCCGAGGGCTACGACCGGACGACCTTCCAGATGCCGCGGGTCGTCGCCGAGAAGTTGGTCCGCGGTCGGAGCCGGAACCTCTACGTCAGCCTGCCCAAGCTGAAGACGCACTCCATGGGCGTCGTCACCCTGGGCATCAAGAACCAGTGGGGCCTCCCCGCCCACGGCTGCCGGCGCTTCGACCACAACTTCAACCTGCACCACAAGCTGGTCGACCTGCTGGAGCACCTCCGGCCCGACGTGACGCTGATCGAGGGTGTGGAGGGCACGATCCACGGGCACTACCCGCCGACCTCGCTGGCGGACCGGTGCGTGAGGCCGTTCCGGGTCCTGGTCGGCAGCCGCAACGTCGTGGCGGCCGACCTGGTGGGCGCGCGAATCTTCGGCTTCGAGATCGACGACGTTCCCCAGCTGAAGCTCGCCCTGGACCGCGGCTACGGGGACGGGATCCGGGGACCCGAGGATATCGTGCTGTCCGGGGACCTGGAGAGCCTGGATCGCATCGACCTGGTCGGCGACATGCCCGGGGAGGGGAAGTACCCCTTCGACCTGATCGACCGCTTTCCCGGCGACGTACGGCTCTTTCGGGGAGCCCGGCGCGCCTGCAGGGAAGGCTGCGTGAACAACCCGCTCTCGGGAATCCAGCTTCTCGACGCCGACCACGGCGGAAAGGGCGGCTTCTCCTTCGTCTTCGGCAAGGGCCACGACCCGGAGGCGATCGACGCGATCCAGGGGCGCGTGCTGGTGGTCGGCCCCTGTGCGGTCGAGGAGGTGTCGCAGCGGCTGATCGAGCGCCTGGGCCGGCGAAACGTCTACCTGAGCGAGTACTGCAACGACCTCTGCGCCGTCACCGAGGCCCTCTTCCACCTGATGAAGGTGAATCCCACCGAGCTGACCGGCCTCGGGCCGGTTCGCTCGGTGTACCCCTATCTCATGGCCCGGCTGAAGGGCTCGAGCTCACGGGTTCCCCACCTGCTCTCACACATCATCAAGAGGGTGTAGCAAGCCGGTAGGGAGTCGGTATGGAGCCAGCTCCCGGGAGCCAGCCGCGTCAGCGGGAGGCATTCCCGATCAGCTTCCTCAGCTCACCCCCGTCCGGATCGAGCAGCTCCTGAACGCGCCCGGTATTCACGTCGGCGACGATGATCTGGCCCACCTCGTCATTCACCTCGTCGAAGATCCCCATGGCTTTCATTCCTTCGGTCTGCCTGTGGTTGTCATCGGTGGGAGTCAGGTAGTGGACCGACACGCTCTTGTACCGGTGAATCAGGAACAGGTGGATCAGCGTCATCAGCCGCTTCTTTCGAAGGGACGTATCGAAGGTATTCTGATCCCGGACCGACAGAATGGTCTGGCCCCTCCGATCCTGGATCGTTGCGAACACGACGCCGGCCACGCTGGCTCCCGAGTCATCGAGGACATTCACCACCAGCAGATCCGAGCCGGCCGTGTGGGGCCGCAGTTCGACCCGCAGGGAGCGTGGTATCTGGTGCTCCTGGGCCCAGATCTTCAGCCATTTCTCCAACAGACTCGGCGGAACCTCCGTCTGCATCAAGTGCTGCGCCTGGGTAGAGCCCTTGCCCATCGCGTTGGTGGTGGCGGTGCGTCCCGTGCAAGCCATGAGAGCGCTATCGAGACGCGATCCACCGACCAGGGACTGCGGCGTCCTGTAGGGTGACTCGACCAGCCTGATCTTCCGCTGCAGGCGCGCCAACGCGAGCATCCCGTCCTGCTTCAAGGCGGTTGCGAACTCTTCCGCGGCCATACCGTCGACCTGATGGCCGCCGTAGGTGATGAAATTGAAGACGAAGCCGAGCTTCCCGAGCTCCTTGGGATACCGGCTCATCTGCTCGTCGTTCATCCCCGTGGTATCCCAGTTGAAGGAGGGGGACAGGTTGTAAGCCAGCATCTGCTCCGGGTACTTGGCGTGGATCGCGTCGGCGAACCGCTTCGCATCGGCCAGGTCTGCCGTCTTGGTCTCCATCCAGACGATGTCCGCGAAGGGCGCGACGTCGAGCGAACGGGAAATGGCGTAGTCGATTCCGCCCTGGATCGGATAGTACCCCTCAGGGGTTCTCGGCAGCTCGTAATCCCAGATCACGTTGACCCCCATGGACCTCGCCTTCTCCCTCGCTTCGTTGAAAGACACCCGGCTGGACCAATCGAGCCACTCCTCGATCGCCATCTCGAATCTCAGGCCTTCGTCGGTATGGAATGCGATCGCCTCGGCGACGGCCTCCCCATACGTCTTGAGCCCCGCTTCCACCTGCCAGGTCTCGAACAGCGTCGCCATGAGCTTGTCCAGCGTGATCCCCACGTCCGCATCGCCGCCCGCGGAATGGATCTCTGCGGCATCCTTGATCGCGGGCATGAACCCGACGCGCTCGAACCAGGCGAAAGCCTCTTGGTAGGCGCTCTCGGGCACCCTGTAGAGCAAGTGCCCGCTCACCTCCTCCACGCCCAGGTCGTACAACCTCTTCTGAATGGCCAGCGACGCGACCTTGCAGCTCGGGAGGTCGACTCGCGTCGCACCGAGGATGAAGGGATGATCGCGCTCGTCGCCCCGCGCATCCAGCAAGGTGGCCGCCTCGGCGTCGGTGCGCGCCACGATGATCCCGGGGACCTTCATGATGTCCAGCTGGAAACGCGCCGCATTCAGTCGCTTGATCTGCTCGTCCACAGGGACCAGTACCTTGCCCCCCTGATGACCGCATTTCTTGCAGCCCGGCTTCTGGTCCTCGATGTGGTAGCCGGCCACGCCCACCTCGACGAACCTGCGAATCAGGTTTCGCACATGGGCATCGCCGCCGTGCCCGGTATCCGCATCGGCGATGATGAACGGCCGGTAATCGACCTCCGGCGAGGCTTTCCGCTCTTCGTCGCTCATCCTCGAGCGGCTGAACCGTTGGTTCTTGTCAGCCGTGAGCAGGGCTCGCACGATCGGCGCCGCTTCGTCCGGAACCTGACTCAGCGGGTAGCTCGCCAGGTCGGCGCCGGGATCTTCCGTGATCGACCCCTTGGCAGACGTCGCCCATCCGCCCAGGTAGATCCCCTCGATGCCGATCCGCTTCATGGCGGCAGCCTGCCCAGGTGAGTAGGGGCCGAAGGTGGTGATCGCCTCGCCAGCGGCAAAGAGCTCCTTCAGCCGTTCGAAAAGCCCCTCCGCGGCGGTTCGCGCGATGGTGTAGTCGTCCTGAATGGTTCCTCGCTGCTCCACGACCTGCCGCGCCGAGTAGAGACGGGTGATCCCCTGGAAGCGAGGACTCGATAGCCATTCGCTGGTCTCGGCGACCTCCTTTTCGAAACTGTCCATCTCAACTCCTCGCCTCATCCGCACCGCTGGCCGGTGCGAAGTCCAGGTTCTCCGTGATTCGAGTCCCATCCTTCTTGAATGCATCCATGTACATTCTCGTCCTCTCTTCGGCGGTCGCCAGATCGTGATTGTTCAGGTTGATGTTGAGGAGGTCGATATACCATGGTGGCTTGACCTCATCGACGATGTACGTGCGGACGATCTCCTTCACGATGGGCAAGGTCGTGCTCTTCGAATCATCGTGGACGTCCCTGTCACCCGCCTGTAGCAGCTTCCCGTACTCTTCTTCCAACAACCTCTCGAAGATCTCGAGCGTGAAGACCTCCCCTGCTCTCAAACCCGTTTCCGGGTCATCCTCCGTGAGTCTCGCCCCCTTGTGAATCCACTCCCAGAAGATGCTCATCCGGATTTCTCCCGTCGCCGCGTCCTCCATCAGATAGAGAACGTCGTCGTCGCCGAAGAAATCGGCGGGTTTCAGCGCTGCGGCCTGAAACCCCTGGCCAAACGCATTGCCGTACTGCAGGGAGACACTGAGCAGATTTCTCGCTCCGCGGATCGTCCTCGGAGCCGGTTCGAGAAGCGTGAGGGCACCCGCATCGGCCTGCGTATAGGAGAGTGGAGGAAAGGTCCGGCCGAGCTGATTGTCTTCACCCACTCGCTCCCACACCGGCCTGACGATCTGGACCATCTTCCAGTGGGCCACCCATTTCCCGCTCGCTCCCTCTCGTTGCTCGCGCTCCGCACCGGCGACGGCCTTTCGCATGCTGTCGGCTACGCCTTGCTCGGAGCCGACGGGGATGTTGGGCTCCATGCCTCCCTCCCAGAGGGCGAACCGTCCACTCATGTCTGGCGTGTTGACGGCCCGGCGTACCCGGTCTTCGTAGATCCTCATGTAGCCGTACGGCATGGTGATGGCTTCGATGTTGGGGTTGATGAACTCCGGATTCCACGACAGGGCGTCCGCAACGCTGTTGATGTAGTCCCATCGGCCCGTGTTGAAGCCGATGAAATGCCGGCCCAGGGCCGCGCGGATCTCCATCAATTGGAAGGTTGCCTCGAGTTGCTCCACGAGGACGTAGACCTTGATGGTTCCAGGCTGGAGGGCGAGGTGCACCTCGAGAGCTTCGATCATCTCGTCCCAGAGCGCCGCCTCCTCCGCCGTCTGGATCTTGGGCAGGTAGAGAACGATCGAAGAACCGGCTCTCCTCAGCTGCTCGTGGTTGTTCACCACGTAGAGTGCCATGTCGACGATCGAGGCCGAAAGCGGCCCGCCGTCACGATCCCGAACATGCCTGTCGTCCAGATGCAGACCGCGCGCGCGGAAGATCTTCGTGGTGAAGTCCAGCTGGGTCATCCAATCGCTGATGATCTCTCTCTCATGAAAACCCAAGGCCCACTGATTCATCTCCTTGGCGACCTGCTCGGCAACCTTCAGGAAGATCGGGTCCTTGCGGGTGGCAAGGTTGAGGTTGCGTTGATTGTCCAGGGACATCGCCGTGATCTGGCCGAGCGCATCCTCGCCGTCGAACATCCAGCCGTCCGCTCCGGAGAGCAACGCATAGGCGACGTTGCGAATGCTCGATTCGATCGGGGTGTTCGGCTTTGCCCCGGGACCCGTTCCCTGGATCCACTGCCGCTTCAGATCTTCTGGGATCTCCGCGCCGACGAACTTGCCGTCGCGCGCGTCTCGAACCGAAAGAGTGGTGCGGGCGATGGTGCCACCGGGGTCGAGGAAGGTGATGGCTTCCCTGTCTCGAAACCGTCGCGCTCTGCGCTCGATCCTCGCCGCCATCAGCGCCTTGACGTCTCGATTGTACCCGGCCAGGGCCTCGAGGGCGGCCAACGCCTCCGGGGTGTAGATGTCGTGATAGGCACGGTGCAAATCGTCTCGAATCTGAAGCCTTCGAGAGCGGGCGGTCGCGGGATCGTCCCGGCGGGTGTTCGGATCGGTGGGACTCATCGCTTGGCTCCTGGACTCACGGGCCCATCGGTCGACGGAACATGACAAGAGTGTACTCATCCGGGGAAGGGACGCGATTCGGGCTGGGAAGCTCGGGCAGGCGATCAGTCCAGGCCGCTCACGAACTTGACGACCCCTGACTTGAACGCCGCCTCCCGCACCGCCCTGGCCACCGCCGCGTGGACCTCTCGATCGAGGATGTTGGGCACCAGATCGCCGTCCGACGCGAACCCGGCGATGGCCTCTGCCGCGGCGATCTTCATCAGGTTGTTGACCTGTGTGGCGCGCGCATCCAGGGCCCCCCGGAAGAGCCCCGGAAAGGCCAGCGCGTTGTTGACCGCTTTGCCGTCAGCCGCGAAGGCGGCCCCAGCCGTGATCGCTTCCTCGGGATGGATTTCCGGATCGGGATTGGAGAGCGCCAGGATGACCTGTTTGGCCCGTACCAGGCTGGGCGGAATCAGGCGCGGCACTCCGGTGGTGGCGATCACGACGTCGGCCTCACCCATGACGCCCTCGAGTGTGGTGGGCTCTCCGCCCCCAGCGGCGAAGATGTCGATCATGATCTCGTTGATGTCGGTGCCGACGACCCGCTGAACGCCGTAGGCCTGCAACAGCTTGAAAATGCCGGCACCCGCCGCGCCCAGTCCGAGAATGCCCACGGTGGATCTGCGCAGGTTGACATAGGTGTACTTGGCGATGTTGAGGAGCGCGGCGAGCACGACCACGGCGGTCCCGTGCTGGTCGTCGTGTACGACCGGAATGTCGAGCGCCTCGTCGAGCCGCGCCTCGATTTCGAAGCACTCGGGCGCTCGAATGTCCTCCAGCTTGATCGCTCCGAACGTCTTGGCAATTACCGTGATGGTGCGAACGATCTCCTCCGGATCCTTGCTGTCGACCAGGATCGGGTAGCCGCTGATGCCGGCCAGAAGGTGAAACAGGAGGGCCTTGCCCTCCATCACCGGCATGCCGGCGACCGGGCCGATATCGCCGAGCCCGAGGATCGCGGTGCCATTGGTCACGATCGCGACGCTGTTTTGGATGCCGGTGAGCTCATACGCGAGGTTCGGGTTGGCTTCGATCTGTTTGCAGACCGAGGCCACACCCGGCGTGTACACCAGCTGCAGATCGTCGATGCTGCTCACTTGCACGCGCGGTACGACCTCGATCTTGCCGTGCAGGTGGGTCTCGTGAACGACATCCTTGACCTCGAGGAGATCGACTCCGTCCATCCTCCGAATGGCCTCGCAGATCCGGTCGAAGACCCCCTCATCGGGCGCGATGATGTCCGCGTCGCGCACCTTGTGGTCCTTGCCGATGTGGACCGTGGCAATCTCGCCAAAGCGCGCGCCGTGCTCCCCGACGAGCGTGGTGAACCGGCCTAGAAACCCCGGAGCGTCCTCGATCTTGACGCGCGTCCGCTTGATGGTGTGGCTGCTGGTCTCGTGCTTCATGGCCGCCTCGTCCTGGCTACCGCGTTCGCTCGGCGCCACGCCCCCGCGGAGCCGCGGCTGCGCCCGGTCGCCGGGAGTCTAACAATCGATTCGAGATGGATCGGAGGCAAGAGTGGCGCCGAGGTCCGAGAAGCCCGAGTGATGTGTTGCCCCCTGGGGAATTCCATTCTTCAGAATTCCTCGAGTACTTTCCCTGCGGGGACCCGCCCTTTTCGTCCCAGAGCAGCGCCCGACGGCCGGCATCTCCACCCGGTGGCCCTTCCGATCGCGTAGACTCGGCCGGCATGGCGACGTAGCAAGGAGGAATGAAGGTGAAGACGTTATTCAAGGCGGTGGGGATCGCTGTCGTCGGCCTGCTCGTCATCGGCGGGGCCGTGATCCTGGGGGCCCGCTGGCTCTACGGACCGCTGGGGCCCATCCCCGGCCCGGAGCTGTCGGGATCTGTCATCGAGGAGCCCGTAGAGGACTGGTCGTTCCTTGACGCCATCAAGGTGGTCCAGATCGAGACTCGCCCTGAAGATCCCTACTCGGTCAGCACCTGGGCAACCAGGATCGGTGATGGAATCTACGTCTTCGCGAGCGACGGCGAGAGTCCCTGGGTCCGGAACATCAGCCAGGACCCCCGTGTACGCATCCGAGTCGAGGGTCGCATCTACGAACGCCGTGCAGTGGGCGTCGCGAACTTCGAAACCAAGCGCACCTTCCTCACGACGATGCGATCGAAGTACGAAGGCGACTACGGATTCGATCCCGAGTTCTGGCAACACGGATGGGACACGGGAGAATTCGTCCTGTTCCGAATGGAAGCCCGCTAGAGATCCTGGATGTAGAAGCGCCACCAATCGCCCTGGCCCCCGCGCCAGGCTTCGTTGTCTTCGCGCAGGCCAGTCTCCACAGGAGGAGTCTCGATCATCCGTCAGGGCCGACTGTCGCGTCCTTTCAGCAGCTCGTACGCAACGTTGTTCCTCTGAATCTGGGCCGTCCCTCCGGCGATCGTCCAGCCGCGGGCGAACCTGACCAGCCACTCCATGGGGTACTCCCTGGAGTATCCGTATCCGCCGAAGATCTGCAGCGCGGAGTTGGTGACCTCCACGGCCATCTCGTTGGAGAAGACCTTTGCCGTGGCTGCCTCGAGGCGCGAGGGGAATCCTTGCTCGCCGTTGACGACGGCACGGTAGATCAGGAGTCGGGCCGCGTCGATCTTGACCTTCATGTCGGCGAGCATCCACTGGATGCCCTGGAACTCGGAGATGGGTCGCCCGAACTGCGCTCTTTCCTGTGAGTAAGCGAGCGCTTTCTCGAAGGCGCACTGCGCCGTAACCAGCGACATCGTCGCGTTGCCGCATCGCTCGGCGTTGAAGGCCATCATCATCCGCCGGAAACCGTCTTCCTTGATCAGCACGTTCTCCGCCGGAACGATGGCATCCTCTAAGAACAATTGATTCTGGATGGTTCCAGCCATATTCGGCTCGTTCTTGCCGACGGTGAAGCCCGGCGTATCTCGATCGACGATGATCGATCCGATGCCCTCGAGTCCTTCACCGAAGCGGCAGTAGACCATGAATGCGTCGGCCCGGTCCCCGTCGCTGATGAAGGACTTCACGCCGTTCAGGACATAATGGTCGCCGTCCTGCACGGCACGCGTCTTGAGCTCGGTGGCTGCCGAGCCCGCCGTCGGCTCCGTGATGGCGATGGACATGGAGGATTCTCCCCGGCAGACGGGCGGGATGTATTTCTGCTTCTGCCGGTCGGTACCGTAACGAGCCACCGCCCTGATCGGGCCGAAGTTCGCGCCGAAGACGATTCCGGCCGCGAGCGGATCGACCCTGCCGATCTCCTCCATGACCATGATGGCGTCTACCGGGGTCCGACCTCCGCCCTCGTACTCCTCCGGCAGCGTCATTCCAAGCAGTCCCATATCGGCCATCTTCGCGTGGATTTCTCGGGGATAGTCGCCTCGACCTTCGACACTGAATGCGATGGGTCGGAGCTCCCTCTCTGCGAAGGTGCGGACCGCCTGGCGGAGCATCTCCTGATCTTCGTTCCACTGGAAATCCACGGTCGTCTCCTCCTCTTTGCCGATTCGTCGAAAAGCGGCCGGAAAGTGGAAGTTATGGGATGGCGTTGCGAATCACCATACATGCGGTAGGAATGCAGGCTGGAATGCTCTGTCTCATCAACCGGATCCGTCACGCGCGTTGTTGATCCTGATCGCCATCCTGGCCGGCGCCGCGGTGGCGCTGCTGGCTCCGGAGAGCGTGCTGTGGATGCGACCCGGGCTCGAGCCGGCGTTTGCCGTCACGATGCTGTGCGTCGGGACGCTGGTCCGCCCCGAGCAGGTGCGCGCCTTCATCGCGGCACCGCTGCGCGCACTCTCCGGCCTGGTGGGCCAGTACACGATCATGCCGCTGTGCGCCTGGGCGGTCTCGCTCGCGTTCTCCGATCCCGTTCTCAGGACGGGGATCGTGCTGGTCGGCTGCATGCCGGGAGCGATGGCATCGAACGTGATGACGGTGCTCCTGCGCGGTGATCTCATCCTCTCGGTGACGATGACGAGCGTGGCGACCCTGCTCTGCCCGCTCGTGATCGCACTGTGGCTGCCGCTGCTGGCGGACACCCGGGTGGAGGTGCCGGTCGCGGGCATGGTCTGGAACACCACGTGGATGGTGGTGCTGCCGGTGCTCACCGGGATCTGGCTGCGCAGCCGCAGGTTCCGGATGCCGCGCGCCTGGGACGTGCTGGCCACCGGGCTGGCATCTCTGGCGATCGTCCTGATCATCCTGGTGGTGGTGGCCGCCAACCGCGAGCAACTGGCGCAGCTCGGGCCGGCGCTGGCGCTCGGCATGCTGGCGCTGAACCTGGGCGCCTACGCACTCGCCTTTGCCGCCGCGACCGCGATGCGCTGGCCGCGCGCTCAGCGCCGCACCTTGGTGATCGAGGTGGGAATGCAGAACGCCGGTCTGGGCTCGGTTCTCGCCCTGGCTCACCTCGGCGAGGCCGGCGCCGTTCCGAGCGCGTTCTACACCGCCCTCTGTGTCGTCACCGCGGCCACCGCGCTCCCGCTCCTGCGCCGCTCCACAGCGCGGGTCACTTGAGGTCCGCTCGGGTGTATTCGAGCAGGCCACGGGCGATGATCAGGCGTTGAATCTCGCCGGTGCCCTCGTAGATGTCGGTGATGCGGCAATCGCGCATCCACTTCTCCAGCAGGTGCTCGCGCGAGGCGCCCATCGGCCCGAGGATCTCGACACAGCCCTGGGTGATCGCCCGCACCGCCGAGCCCGCGTGGCCCTTGCAGACCGAGGACTCCATGTTGTTGGGCTTGCCCTGGCCAGCCAGCCAGACGCACTGCAGGGTGTTCAGCACCGAGGCCTCGAAGAGCGCCTCCAGGCGGATGAACTTCTCCACCGCAGCCGGCACCGTTCCCAGACCGGCGCCGTAGTCGAGCTCGAAGCCGGCCGCCTCGAGCTGCTCGCGGGTGAAGTCGAGCGCCGCCTCGGCCAGGCCGAGGCCCATCGCCGCCGTCAGCGGGCGGGTCATGTTGAAGGTCTTCATCACCCCTCGGAAGCCGCCCGAGCTCTTCTTCGGAATGGTCTCGTCGAGACCGAGCAGGTTGCCGCGCGGAATCCGGCAGTCCTTGAAGAAGTAGACCGCGGTGTCGTCGGCGCGGATACCGAGCTTCTTCTCCTTGTAGGGAACCTCGAATCCAGGGGTGCCTCTTTCCACCAGGAAGGACTTGATGCCGGCGCGCCCGGCGGACTTGTCGATGGTGGCCCAGATCACCGCGCCTTCGGCCCGGATGCCGGTGGTGACGAAGATCTTCTCGCCGTTGACCACCCACTCATCGCCGTCGAGCTCGGCGCTGCACTGGACCATGGAGGGGTCGGAGCCACAGCCCGGCTCGGTGATGGCCATGGAGAGCGTGAGATGACCCCACTTTTCCTGCTGCTCCTTGGTTCCCGCCGCGCTCAGAGCGGCGTTGCCGAGGCCACCCCCGCTCTGCTTGAGGCGGATCGAGTAGTCGCCCCAGTAGGTCCCCTGCGCCTGGAGCGCCATCATCACGGGCTTGGGGGTGTCGTCGGGCCCCGACTCCGGTACCGCCTCGGCGCTGGCCAGGAACTCCTTCCTCTCCGGAAGCTCGTCCGGGGGTAGCTCTTCCCGCTCCTCGTACTCGCGGGCGTACTTGCGGCAGATGAGGGCCTCCGCGCGGGTGCGCGCGAGCCGAGCCTTGTCGTTTTCCGTCAGAGTAAAGTCGATCATTGCGCTTCTCCCGTGAATCGTTCGGCCCGACTTCGAGTCGCGGCGGGCCGCTTGAAGTAGACTCCGGACTTCCTAGACCCCGATCATTCCCTCGAGTACGCCCAGCGTGCGCGCGTTGCGGAACCACATCTCGACCGGGTTGTCGCGGATGTAGCCGTGGCCGCCGAAAACCTGAACCCCGTTGTCGGCGACCCACATGCACTTCTCCGCGGCGTACGACCGGGCCAGGTGTGCGGGCCTGGTGGCATCCAGCCCCTGCTCCACGAAGCTCGCCGCCTTCCAGGTCAGCCAGCGCATCGACTCGGTCTCGATGTGCATCTCCGCCAGGCGGAAGGCGATGGATTGCTTCTTGGCAATCGGTTCGCCGAAGGCCACGCGATCCTTGGCGTAGGGGACGCATTCCGCCAACACGCCGCGCGAGAGACCCACCATGACGGCGCACAGGGCGGCACGCGAGCCGGCCAGCAGGTTACGGACGTCGCAGCCCGCCTGGCCGCCCAGGCGATCCGCCTGCGAAACCTCCACCCGCTCGAGTTCGAGCGAAACGGTGGTGAGGCCGCGTAGTCCGAGGTTCTTCTCGGGCTCGGAGATCCTGAGGCCTCCGGCCTCTCGGGGGACGATGAAGGCGTCGAGTCCCTCTCCGTTGGCGGCCACCACCAGGAAGTGACTGGCGCGATCACCCAGGGGCACGAAGGACTTGACCCCCGAAAGCACGAAGCCGTCGCCCTTGGGCTCGGCCAGCGTGCGGGGCTTGAGCGCGTCGAACACGGCCCCGGGCTCGCAGACGGCGAGCGACGCCGCGTGGAACTTCTCCTTGCAGAAGAGGGGAAGGAGCCTCTTCTGCTGGTCCTCGGTGCCATGGTCGACGATGGCATTGGCGAAGCCCGAGGGCACCATCGCCGCCACCGCGAGGCTGGCGTCGCCGTAGCCGAGTTCCTCGAGCAGGATGGCGTTGGTGACCGGCGAGCGCGGCTCGCCGCCTCCGCCGTGCTCCTCCGGGATCTGGGTCGAGGTCAATCCGAGCTCCCAGATGGTATCCAGGAAGTCCTGCGGTATCGACGACTCCTCGTCGCAGTCGCGGGCAATGGGACGCATCGCCTCGTCCGCAAATTCCTTCAACGTATCGCGAACGATTTCCTGTTCTTCAGTGGGTCCGAACGAGATCACGCTCTTCTCCTTTCGCTCTTGTTCTCATGTTTCGGGGACGAGTCGCCTTGCGAGCTCGCTTGTTCCTTTCCCTGTTCCTTTCCCGACTGGGTGTCGGCCGGCTGCGAGATCTGGTGGAAGTAGTGATCCATCGCGATGTCGGCACCGTCCTTGGTCATGATTCCCGCCTTGACCAGGTCTCGGGCATCGGTCAGCCCCAGGGCGACGCCGCACCAGGCGTTGGCGTCGGCCGTGTAGCGGACGTCGGCGCGGTCGGCGAAATCCGGCACCACGCTGCACACCCCGTCGCAGATATGAACGGTCCAGACTCCTCCTCCCGAGCCGGTGAGGCGGATTTCGAAGGTCACGTCGGCGTCGCGGGCACGCTCCTCCCGCAGCAGGAAGGGCAACGACTCGAGGATCGATTGCGGGGAGGTCTCGGTGAAGCTTGTGGTGTCGATCCCGAGCGCATCGATGCCGTGGCGAGTGAACCAGCGCGCGATGCTGGCGACGATGGGCTCGAGAGAGTGGCCGCGCTCGGTGACGGCGTAGACGGAGCGCGAGCCCTCCGCGACGGTTTTCAAGAAGCCCTGCCGCACCAGCTCCCGCAAGCGGCTCGACAGGACCCGCGGAGCGATCCCGGTGCGGACCCGCAACTCCTGGAAGCCCTTGGGGCCGAGCAGGAGGTGTCGGACCAGCACCAGCCTCCAGCGATCTCCGATCACGTCCAGGGCCCGGGCCACCGGGTCGTAGATCTCTCCCGGGCGGGGAATGCCGCGCCGCTCGGGAGCGAGAGCGGCGAGGCTGCCGCTGGAGGCCGAAGGGGGCTTTGCATCCATTCAATGAGTATCTATCAGATAGTCGCTAGATATTCAATAGATACTTCTAATGCGCTGTTAAGATGCTCTCCTAAGTACCTGAAAGACAAGAACTTGCCGGGCCGGGTACTCGGGAATTCCCGCCCATTCTTTACATTCTTGGGCGCTCGGGAGCACTGGGGAAGAGCATGGCAGCAAGAGCGATCGAGACGGATGTGGTCGTGGTCGGAGGGGGAGGCGCCGGCTTTCGCGCTGCCATCGCTGCCCGGGAGAACGGGGCACGTGTGGCTCTCCTGAGCAAAGGGCCCCTCGCCCGTTGCGGTGCGAGCCCGATGGCCGGAGCCGACTTCACCCTGGACGGCAAGAGCTTGAGCGGGTTGGGCCATGCCGGGGCACCGGGTGACAGCGAAGAGAAGGTCTTCAACGACATCCTCACGCAGGGGTTCTTCCTCAACAACCAGAAGCTCGTGGAGCAGTACGTTCGCCGGGCTCCCGCTCGTCTGAAAGAGATGATCGATTGGGGACTCCCCATCAAGCTCTCGGAAGAGAGGGCCGTCTTCACCAGCGGACTCCGCTTGATGGATGTCCTGTTGAAGCAGGCCCGCAAGGCCGGCGTGGATCTGCTCGAAGACGTGATGCTCATCGATCTCGTCGTCCAGGAGGGCACGCTGACCGGCGCCCTCGCCCTGGACATCAGGAAAGGGGAATTCATCCATCTCGCCACCAAGGCCGTGGTCATGGCCACCGGCGGCTGGCACAAGGCCTTCTGGCCCAACACGGGCATGCGGGATCTCTCGGGCGAGGGCATGGTCATCGCGCACCGTGCCGGGGCGGACCTCGGGAACCTGGAGTTCGTCACCTTCTGCTGCAATGTGCTGCTCGAACCGCCCATGTGGCGGGGCAGCCTTGCCACCTACATCATCGGGATGCTGGCGGGACATAGGCTCACCAACAACCTTGGCCAGGCCTTCCTCGACGATTTTGACCCCTACACGGTGAGCATCGGTACGAGCACGGAGTGGAACAAGAGCTTCGTATCGTACGCCACCGCGAGGGAAGTCCGGGAGGGCCGGGGACTCCCCAGGGGCGGGATTCATTTCAGCCGGGGCGCCACGCCGTGGGAGACCTACGAGCTCTACTGTTCGGTGCTGTTCCCGAAGTGGAAGTACAAAGCCATTGACTTGACCGAGCTCGGCCGGAGATTCCGGGAGAACGAACCGATCGAAGTGGGCGCAGTGGTCGAGTACTTCGACGGGGGCATCATCGTGGACGACACCTTCGCCACGGGGGTGCCCGGTCTTTTCGCGGCCGGCGAATGCACCTTGGGCCTCTTCGGCGCCAACCGGGTCTTCTCCGCGATCACGGAGATGCTCGTCCACGGCGCCGAGGCCGGCTGCAACGCCGCGAAGTATGCCGGGAGCAGGAGCGTCCCACCGCCGGATGCGGAACGACTCGCGGAGAAGCAGCGAAAGGCGGAGCAGCCCCTCGAGCGAAGAGAGGGCGTGCGTCCTGCCCCCGTCAGAAGGAGGGTGCAGGAGATGGCCCAGAAGTATCTCGGCCCGATCCGATCCGGAGACGAACTGAGGGCCTTCCTAGTCGAAATCCAGAGAATGAAGCGGGAGGAACTTCCCCACCTCGAGGCTACAGCGAAGGGGAGGATCTACAACAAGGAGTGGCTGGATGCGCTCGAACTCGAGAACATCCTCGAAGTCCTCGAACTCGCCACAGCCAGTGCCCTGCAAAGAACCGAGAGCCGGGGAGTCCACTTCCGCGTAGATCACCCCGTCACGGACAACGACAACTGGCTCGAGGAGAGCGTCGTCCGGAAGACAGAGACCGGTTTCGTGGTGACGACACGGCCGGTATGCACGACCTCAGTCACCCCGCCGGCGGGCGTGACGCCCTACCTGGAGATGATCAAGAGGATGATGGAATCCCATTCGGATATCGGTGGCCATCACTGACCCGGCAGATTCACAGGAGAGGCGAAGAAGATGCCTGAGGGGAGAATCACCGCACGGGTCTTTCGGTGGGATCCTTCCGCAGACCGGGAACCGCACTATCAGGAGTACGAGGTCCCTTTCGAGGAAGGGATGTCGGCAATGGACGTGCTCGATTACATCTACCAGAACCTCGACAGCACACTGGCCTACTACGACCATGCCGGCTGCGCCTTGGGGATCTGCGCCCGCTGCACGTGCAGGGTCAACGGGAAGGCCAGTCTGTACTGTCAGGTTCCCGTTTCCGGAGACATCGTCCTCGACCCGATCAGCCCCTCGAGGGTGCTCAAGGACCTCGTCTGCGAGAAGAAGCAGAAGGGCCCTTGAGATCCCCCCGTCTGGGATCCTGCCCATTGCCCCTGGGGCGCGATCCTCAAGGCTCTGCCCGCGACCGGCTCAAACCTTCCGGAGGGTGAACCGGAAATCACAGTGATCGGCGCCTTCCATGATCGTCTGTGTCCGCTCGAGCTTGATCTTCGGGTTGAAGCCTTCGACCAGCGCGAAGTCACGTGCGCACGAAAGGGTGAAGCCCAGGTCTGCCAGCCCGAGCTCCTTGTACATCTCTGCATATCGGCAACGGGTTGCGTTCATCGAGATCTTTTCGGGCGTCAACTCGAGGAGGTCGAAGGTCACCGCATCATCTTGACTCCAAAGGGCCATCCCCTTGGCAAAATCCTCCAGGCTGCCTCCACCGGCGAATTCACGCAGCATTCCCCCGCTTTCTCTCGCCAACGAGATGATCACCTGCTGCACCATCTCGCGGACCCTCTCTTCCCCGATTTCCACCATGAAGGCCTTGATCAGGGGACCGACGATCCGCGCTTCGATCTCTCGCCGGGCCAGCATTCCGATCTTGCTCAAGTCCGCGCCCATGCTCTCCTCCTCATTTCATCTGCCCAGTTCTCTGAAGCTTCGGCTCATGATAGACGCCCAGGAACCCCCGCACTTGCGCATGAACGAGGCGAGCACCTTCCGGTGGGTGACCGTTGTCCGGCGGTAGCCGTGCGGTTCTCGCGGCGCTACTGCGGCGGGAACGCGGCGAGAATGTCGGCGACGGCCTCACGAACGAGCGCTGCGGTCTCGGCGCCGGGAGTAATGCCGGGGCCGAAGCCCTTGGTGGTCCAGGCGTGCCAGGCGATCCGGTCGCTGCGGGCGTCGATGATGTCGACGACGAGGGTGCCGCGCGTGTCGACTTCGAAGCCCGTCCCCATGCTGGCGAAATCGTACCGCTGGTAGAGAATGGAGATCGCGCGAAAGCTGCGGGACTTTTGCCCCGTGGAGAAGCTGACCACGAGGTCCGCCTCTTCGCTCCCGGTCGCCTGCCGGAAGCCCTTCAGCTCCAGGCCCTCGGCCAGATAGCGGCGGATCTGGCGGTCGCCCGGCGTCTCGAGGGGGGTGCCGGCCGGCAGCGGATCCCCAGGTCGGGGCGGGCGAGGAAAGGTAAAGGTACGGATGCCGGTGAAGACCACCTCCGGGTCGTAGCCCCCGCCGGCGCTGGCGCCCAGGTCGACCTTGGTGAAGCGGGGGAGTGAACCGTCCGGGCGGGGCGGCTCCGCCGGGGTCGCCGGGGTCGCCGGCTCGACGCGAGGCGGGCTGGAGGAGGCGGCGCCCGGAGTGAGCGTCGCGGTCAGCTCGTATGGAATCCGGCCGCCGATTGACTGGATCAGCACGTAGTAGGTACCCGCCTCCACCTCGCTTTGCACGGTCAGGGGTGACACGTCCGTGCGCACGCCCCGCCTCGTGCCGTCCCGGGCGACGACGCCGCTCATGGCCTCCAGGACGATGCGCGCCTGCTCGTCCTGGCTGGCGAGCTCGAGCGTGGCGCGCACCGTGAGCTGGCCGGGACGGTCCACGATGACGCGGAAGCGCTTCTGGCAACTGCGCGCGTAGCAGTTGAGGTCGTCCACGAAGGGGGCGTCCAGCGCGAGTGGCTGCGAGATGTTCGCCGGGGCGACGACAATTTCGGGGTTCCACCGGCTCTGGCCCGGGATCCACGGGTCCCATACGCAAGCGGAGGCGAGGCAGACCACCGCGCTCGCGACCGCGAGGAAGACAAGGCGGGGCTGGGAGCCGCGGGCGTTCATGGACGCGAGATACTAGCCTGCTCCCCGCGCATCGCTCGAACGAGCCGTGACGCGCCCGCTCCGCGCGGCTGCTATAAGTAGCCGTCCAGCCCCGGAAGCGGGAAAGGGAGGGAGCATCTCATGGGTCGATCGATCGCCATCCTGCCGGCGGCGCTTGGACTCGCCGTGTCACTCGTCTCGGCTCCGGCACAAGCCGCCTCCGAGTCGCCCATCCTCTCTCGCATCTTGTCGAGCGGAACGCTGCGCGTGGGCATGTCGCTGGGGCAGCCGCCCCTCAACTTCAAGGGCAGGAGCGGAAAGCCGCTAGGCCTCGAGGTGGATATGGCCCGCGGCCTCGCGGGCCTGATGGGCATCGAGCTGAAGATCGTCGAGAAGCCGTTCTCCGAGCTGCTCGGCGCCCTCGCCGGGGGTGAGGTCGACCTCGTCATGTCCGGCATGACGATCACGCCGGAGCGCAATGCGAAGACCGCCTTCGTGGGCCCCTACTTTCTCTCGGGCAAGTCGATCCTCACCCGTTCCACGAACCTGGCTCAGGCGGAGGGAATCGCCGACCTGGACCAGCCCGACCTCAAGCTCGCCGCCCTCGAGGGCTCGACCAGCCAGCAGTTCGTCCAGTCCAGGCTCCCCAAGGCGTCGCTGGTAACGACGCCCGACTACGGCGAGGCCGTCAAGCTCCTGCTGGCCGACGAGGTAACCGCGGTGGTCGCCGACCGCGAGATCGTGGCCCTCACCGCGTTCCTGCACCCGAAGGAGGGCCTGACCTCCCTCCGGGAGCCGCTCACGATCGAGCCCATCGGCATGGCCGTCCCGCCGGGCGACGCGCTTCTGGTGAACTTCCTGGAGAACGCGATGGACGCGCTCGAGACCAGCGGATTCATGAGTGCGATCCGCGCGCGATGGCTCGAGCGGAGCGACTGGGTCCAGGAGCTTCCCTAGAGGAGCAGCCTCTAGCGTGCATTTCTCACCAGGTCGCTACTGCGGCCTGGTGAGCATGCCCTGGTGGCGCCGCTGCATGGCGCACCGCCGGGAGGGGATCCTGCCGGCGTTGCAGCCCCCCACCGTATCCGGCGCGGGCTCGTTCTCGATCGCGAAGAGGATGCAGCGCGCTCGCATCCCGCCCGAGCGCGCCTTGGTGCGACACGCCTCGACGGCGTCCTCGATCGCCTCCGCCCGCGAGCCGCTTGCGAAGCGCGCGCCATAGGCCCAGCGCCCGTTGGCCTCCGTGGCAAGGGCGAGGGCCTTGTTCGCCTCGAGCGTTCGGTAGTGGCGAACGACCTCGCCGAAATCGGGCTCGTCGACGCCGGACAGCGTGTCCGACGCGCAGCCGAGCGTCGCGACGAGGAGGACCAGCAAGATCACCAGAAGCGCGATGCGATGCATGAGTGGAACTCGCCCCGTGTTTCGGGCTGACTGATTGACGAGGTTCGCTATTTCTTTCCCGATACCACCACGTCCAGAAGATAGGGGCCTTTGGCGGAGAGGGCTTCTCGAACCGCTCCGTGCAGCTCCTCTGGCTTCGATATCAGCTTGCCCGGCACGCCCATTCCTCTCGCCATCTCGGCGAATCCGAGAATCGGATCGGTGAGATCCATGTGTGGATAGGGCCGACTGGATTGGGCATCGAAGCGTTGTCGATAGGTATCCAGGTTGTGTTTGAGCACTCGATACTCGCGGTTGGAGATGATGACGAACAGGATGTCGAGGTCGTGATGGGCGGCCGTCCAGAGCGCCTGGATGCTGTACATGGCCGAGCCATCTCCGGAGAGAGCCACCACGGGTCGATCGGGCTGTGCCACCTTGACCCCCAGGGCGCCGGCTACACCCTGGCCAATGCCGCCACCGCGACCTGCGTAGTAGTCACCCGGTTCTTCGAGCTTGAAGCTCTGGGCGACGTCCAGCAGTGCCGTGACGGATTCGTCCACGACCACGACGCGGTCGGGGAGCGCGCGGCCGATCTCGTGCATGGCGCGCGCGGGCGACATGGGTGTGGTATCCCACAAAGCTTGGAGGCGGGCATCGAGTGATTCCCGCCTGGCCGCTCCCTTCTCTCGTAGTCCTCGATTGCGGTCCTTGCTGGCGGCTCGGAAGTCGGCGCTCGCCGCGTCCGCGATGGCCGAGTTCACGAGTGCCAGGGTTTCACCCAGGTGCCCGACGACGCCCACTGCCAGTGGAAAGTTGTAGCCGAGGCGTTCTGGGGATTCCTCGATCTGAACGGTGAGGGTGCCTTCGGGAATCGCGCCCACCGCGTCGAACCACACCTCCTCGAAGAACGGGCCACCGATCAGCATCACCAGGTCGTGCTCCGCCAGGACCTGGCGAATGGTGCCGGCTTCGAAGCCCACCCAACCGCGCAGATTGGGGTGGTCGCTGGCAATGGAAATCTGAGACCGAAGCCCTTCGAGGTACACCGAGGCGCCCGTCTGCTCGGCAAGCTCGGTAAGCGCCCGGTGGGCACCGCTGGTAGCGATGTCATCACCAGCGACGATGGCCGGGTTCTCGCTGGACAGGATCAGCCCGACCAGCTTCTCGACCGCATCCGCCGCCGGCGTGGAGGTCTGGCACAGGCTCCCGGAGCTTTGCGCCGGGATCTCGGTTTCCTGCTCCATGACGTCGATGGGCAACGCCACGAACACGGGGCCCGCGGGCGGCTCGTTGGCGATCTTGAAAGCGCGCCGCATCAATGGAGCCATCTCGTCCGCGCTCTGGGGCTCGGCACTCCACTTCGTCACCGGTGCAGCCATGGCCACCAGATCGTGGGACAGGAGCGGGTTTCGGAGCCGCATGCGGGTGTCCTGCTGGCCGGCGGTGACGATGAGCGGAGAGCTCGCCTTGAGAGCGCCGTACATCATGCCGATGGCGTTGCCGAGCCCGGGTGCTACGTGCAAATTCGCCACCGCGGTCTTTCCGCTCGCCTTCGCATAGAAGCTCGCGGCGCAGACGGCCACCCCTTCGTGGAGGACGACGTAGTAATCGATCCGGGGATAGTCGACGAGGCTCTCGAGCAGAGGGCTCTCGGTAGTACCTGGATTACCGAAGATGCAATCCGCCCCGTGTGCCACGAGGCTGTCCATGAAGACCTGACGTCCGCGCATTGGTCGCTCTCCCGAGACCGAGCAGAACGGCGATCTTAGCAGCAACCGTCGCGGGGAACCTGTCCGAAGGCAGTTCCGTACCACTCGAGACGGGCGGTCGCGCGTCACATTCGGGGAGCCGCCGCAGTCGCCGAAGCCTCTGAGTTTCAGCCGATCACGGTGCTGGTGCTGGTGAGTTCCTTGCGGAGGCGCGAGAGAAAGTGGGTATCGACCGTGACGCCGATCCGCGGCAGGGCGAGCTGGAAGGGCTCGGTGTCGATGTCCGCCCCGCCTTCGCAGCTTTCGATGATCTCCGCCATCAGGCGGCCCAACACAGGCGCCGTCTTGAACGACGATCCGCTGGTTCCGATGCAGACGTAGTAGCCCTCGAGATCGGTCTTGTCCGCGATCGGGTACCAGTCCTGGACCGTGACGTCGTAGAGGCTGGCCACACCGCGGGGCGGTCCGAGCTGAAGCTCCGGGATACGCTTCATCAGTCTCAGACATTGCCGCTGGTGATAGGGCTCCGTCACGCTCTCGTCGTAATCATCCGGATCACCCACCCACTCGAACTCGTCACACTCCGGATCGGTCGTGCCGACGATCAGCGCGCGTCCGCGCGCCTCGGGCCGCGTGTAGATGCCACCGTCCACGTCGCCGATCACGGGCAGCGGATTGCGCTGGGTATTCTCGTCGAAGAGCGGGTTGGGCATGTGATGCACTTCGCGCCTTAGCGCTCGCGTCTCCAGGGGCAGGTTCACCCCCGCCATCCGGTTGATGATCGCCGAATGGGGCCCCCCGGCATTGACGACGACGTCGCTCTCCAGCGGTCCGCCCTGCTTGAACTGCAGGCGAAAGCACGCGTCCTCTCTTTGGATCGCGGCGACTTCGCGCTTCATCAGGAAGGTCACACCGTCGCGCTCCGCCGCGCTGCGCAGGTTCTGGGTCGCCAGCCCGGGGTAGACGACGTAGCCACCGTCCCTCTCGAAGAAGCCACCCCCGATGCGCCGCCCCGTCGACTCGAAGAAGCGCGGATCCTCGGGAGAAGCCGTGGGGTGATGAGAGGAGGTGTCGAGAAAGGGGAAACGCGTGGCGATCTCATCTGCCGAGAGCACCTGCACCTCGATGCCAACTCTCCTCATCTCGGCAGCGGTCTCGCTGACCGTCTCGTCCATCTCCGGCAGGACGAAGAGCACTCCCGTCTGCTCGAACACCGCCAGGTCGTCGTCGATGGGGCCGAGATAACCGCCCCAATCAGCCCAGATCTTGGAGCCTTCGTGCGCCATCGCGATCATGCCCGGCTGCGAATAGAACCTTCGGACGATCCCGCACGACGCCGAGGTCGTTCCGTGGCCCACCGCACCCATCCTATCGACGACCGTGACATCGAATCCGCGACGGCGAGCCTCCAGGGCGATCGCGCAGCCGATCACGCCCCCACCGACAATTGCCACTCTCACGGTCTTGATCTTTACCTGAACCGCCCGGCGCAACAAGAGCCGACCCGAGGTGAGCGCAAAAGGGTTCCGCGGTCCTGGTGTTGAGAGATCTCCCAAGAGATCAAAGCTGGGAATCATCTTCGCTGGGCTTGGGTTCCTACGTGGGGGCCTCCAAGCTCGTGTCGGCAGCGGCCGGGTCAGAATTCGAACGTGGCGCGGAGCCCCAGCACGAAGCCGTGCGGGACGTCGGCGGACGCCACGGTGTTCCGCAGGTACTGTGCGTCCGCCGTCAGTGCGAAGTGCTCCGAGATGGCCAGGCGGTAGTAGACCTCCTCCACGTGCGTTCGGCGGAGGTCCTGATTGCCGCCGTTCAGGAAGCCGCAGGCCAGGCCGAGAGCCAGTCGTTCACGTCGTAGGCCTGCGCCGATGGGCTCGAGCCGAGCAGCAGCAGGGTCGGGCACACCACGGCACGGAATCGCGTGGGGACGCGGAGCACGCTCGGTCTTCGCGTCGGAACCTCTACAGCTTTCAGCCATCGCTCAGCGGGCATCGTCTGTCCGGTGCATGCGGACAAGCTCGATGCGGTTGGCGGGGCAGCCCTGACAGCCGCGGGGCTCGTCGTCGGGACGCTGGAACTGGCGCAGGACCCCGCGTACCGCGTAAACGGCCGCGGCGCCTGCAGCGACGGCGACGATCACCAGCTGCCCATCCAGATCCATGTCAGGACAGCCCAAGCAGCGCGCCGCCCTGGTAGGTGACGAAGGCCGCTGCCCAGGCCAGCGCGGTCATGTAGCCGAACATGAAGAGGGGCCAGCGCCAGCTGGCGGTCTCGCGCCTCACCACCGCCACGGTGGCCAGGCACTGGCAGGCGAGGACGAAGAAGACCATCAGGCTCGCCGCCACGAGCGGAGTCCAGGTGGGCTTGCCGGTTCGGGGGCTCAAGTCGGCGCGCATCCGGTCGACGAGCCGCGAGCTGGTCTCGTCGGCGTCCTGCACGCTGTAGATCGTCCCCAGCGCACTCACGGCGACCTCTCGCGCCGCGAGGCTGGCGACCAGCGCCACGCCGATCTTCCAGTCGTAACCCAGGGGCGCGATCACGGGCTCGATGAACCGCCCCAAGTGACCCATCGCGCTCTCGGAGAGCGCGTAGGCCGCTTGCTCGTCTTCGAACTCTGCGAGCCCTGCCGCCAGCTCTGCGCTCCGCTCGCCCTCGGACGTCCCCGAAAGGAGCTGGGTCAGCTCCGCTCGCCTCGTCTCGATCTCCGGCTTGGGTCCGACCTCGGGGTAGGTCGCCAGGAACCAGAGCACGACGGCGACGGCGAAGACGATCGTCCCGGCCCGCGTCAGGAAGAGCTTGCTTCGCTCCAGCATCCGCCACAGGACGTCCCGCAGGCGCGGCAAGCGGTAGGGAGGAAGCTCCATCACGAACACCGACTGCTCGCCCTTGATCACGAAGCGCTTGAGCACCCAGGCGGCGAAGACGGCGAAGGCGACTCCCAGCAGGTAGAGCGCCAGCAGCGTCAGGCCCTGGTAGCCGAGGAAGCCGAAGAGGGCGCCGGCGGGGATGAAGGCTCCGATCAGCAGCGCATAGACCGGAAGCCGTGCCGAGCAGGTCATGAGCGGCGTGACCATGATCGTCACCAGCCGGTCGCGCTGGTTCTCGATGGTGCGGGCCGCCATGATGCCCGGGATGGCGCAGGCGAACCCGGAGAGCAGCGGCACCACCGATCGGCCGCTCAAGCCCACCCGCTTCATGATGCGATCCATGATGAAGGCGGCCCGGGCCATGTAGCCGGTGTCTTCGAGGAGCCCCAGAAAGAAGAAGAGGATCAGGATCTGGGGCAGGAAGATGACGACGGCACCGACGCCGGCGATGATCCCGTCGATCAGCAGACTGCGGATCGGCCCCTCCGGGAGGCTCGCCCCCACCCGGTCTCCGAGGCTGGCGGTCGCCCCGTCGATCGCGTCCATGAAGGGCCCCGCCCAGGCGAACACCGACTGGAACACCACCGCCAGAATCAGGAAGAACAGAATCGGCCCGGCGACCCGGTGGGTCAGGACCGCATCGATCCGGTCGGTCAGCGTCGCCTTCGGCAGCGAGGTTCGCTCGAGGACCCGCCCGGCCATGGGAGTGATCCACTCGTAGCGCCCTACCACCTCCGCCTGCTCGCTCGACACTCCCGCACGCTCCAGCGCCTCGCGGGCCTCTCGCACCTCCGACCAGAACGCGGGCGTGTGGTGAACCTCGAAGAAGGAGGCCCCTCTCTGGGTGAGCGCTCGGAGGGCATCGCTGAAGCGCTGCTTCGGCGAGAGAGCCGGAAGGTCCCGCTCGAGCCGGTGCGCGAGGGCGTCGGCCTTTTCCTCGACGGCGAGATCGAGCTTCCATCTTCGTCTCGCCGGGATCGGGAGTGGGCCGCAGATGGCGGCCCGAAGCTCTTCGATGCCTTGGCCTCGAGAGGCCACCATGGGGATCACGGGAACGCCCAGTTCCTCGCTGAGCTTGCCGGCGTCGGCCTGGATCCCGGCCCCCTCGGCCGCGTCGACCATGTTCAGAGCGATGATCGTCGGCTTGCCCAGGTCCAGCACCTGGCTGGCGAGATAGAGGTTTCTCTCGAGGTTGCTGGCATCGACCAGACACACCACCAGATCCGGACGACGGGAGCCTTCCATGGCGCCGATCAGGACGCGATAGGCGACCTCCTCGTCGAGGGACCGGGGATTGAGGCTGTAGGTACCGGGGACGTCGATGATCGTGATCGGCGTTCCATCGGGGCCGAGCATGGAGCCGGTCTTGTGCTCGACGGTAACCCCCGGGTAGTTGCCCACCTTCTGGCGCATCCGGGTCAGGCGGTTGAAGACGGTGGTCTTGCCGACGTTGGGGTTTCCAGCCAGGGCGACCAGACGCTCCGGCTGCGGCGGGACATGCGGAGCGCTGATGCGCTCGTACGCGGGCTCACTCACGCGGATGATCCAACCCGCGCGATCTCAATCTGCTCGGCCTCCTGTTTGCGCAGGGAGAGGTGGTAGCCGCGGAGCTTGATCTCGATCGGGTCGCCCAGCGGCGCGAGCTTCACGACCTCGATCTCGGTTCCCCGCATGACGCCCATCTCCAGCAGCCGGATCGGCGGTGCGCTGCCAGCCCAGCCGACGACGACGGCGCGTTCGCCGGGCTTCAGGTCTCTCAGCGTGATCATCCTGCGGTACCTCCTCGACGAAGACGCCCGCCGCCAGATCGGCGGGAATGGCGACGCGGGACGCTCCGATGCCGACGATCATGCGTCGCTGGTTGCTGATGACGCGGAGCACGGCTCCTTCGCGGATGCCGACGTCGCGAAGGCGCCTGGCGACGTGATCGCCGAGCGAGAAGAAGCAGACCTCGAAGGCCGGACCCTGCGGCGCTGCGCTCAGCGGGATGGCGGGGCCGCGCGGGATTCTCCTGGCGCATGTCATGGGGCTCAACCTCGAGGAATGGGATGGTCCGCGTCGAACAGCTCGGAGTTAACAAAATTGAAAATCGATTTCAAGCACGCACCGTGCCTGAGCCTCCCCCGCTGCTGCCCCCGGGGAGATCCGCCACCCGCGGGGACGAAGCATCGGCGCGGCGCCGCGATTCGCCGCATGCTTCGGCGGGCGGCCGCTCGACGTTGGCGCGCCTCGCCTCATCGCCGCCCGGAAGGACCTGCTCCGGGCTGCTTGATCGCCCGGTTGCACTCGCGTACGGTCGATTCATGGCTCACGAGCTCGAACAGCGACTCCTGGCGAGCTACCTCGCCGAGAACAGCCTCAAGCACACCAAGCAGCGCGAGGCGGTTCTGGAGGTGTTCCTCGAAGCCCGAGGTCACGTCACCAGCGAGGATCTGTTCGGGAAGGTTCGCGAGCTCTATCCCCACATCGGACACACGACCGTCTATCGGACCATGAAGATCCTCTGTGAGGCCGGTCTCGCCAGCGAACGCCACTTCGACGACGGCGCGACCCGCTACGAGATCAAGCTGAAGCACCACGACCATCTGGTGTGCGTGCGATGCGGAAAGATCACCGAGTTCGAGAGCTCGATGATCGAGGGTGCCCAGCAGGACATCGTGAAGCGCTACGGCTTCCACCTGGTCCGACACCGCCACGAACTCTACGGCTACTGCTCGGGGTGCCAGCAGGAGAGGAGCGACCAGGGCGACTAGCCCGCCGATACCACCCACCAGATTCTCGCGGGATCGCGGCCACTGATCTCGGCGCCTCTCCTGCCGTCGGATGCCCCGCGAGCGGATCGGCCTGCGCGCGACGGTCCTCTGATCGGAGGTGGAAAAGGGGCGCCGGATTCCCTACTCCCCGGCTCGAACAGGGAGTCCTCATGACCGAGAGAAGCCCCATCGACGTGCTCTTCCAGCCGACGAACATCGCCATCATCGGCGCCAAGAAGCGCGATTTCGGCTTCGGTGCCCGGCTCCCCAGATTCCTCCTCGATATCGGAGTCGCGTCCGAGCACTTGCACCTCGTCAACCCGAGGGAGAAAGAGATCGAGGGACTCCCCGTCTACCCGACGGTGAAGGACGTGCCCGTGGATGTCGATCTGGCCATCGTCATCGTTCCCGCCCCGGCAGTCCCGCGCGTGCTGGAAAACTGTGTCGAGAAGGGCGTCAAGGTCGTCAACCTTCAGAGCGCAGGCTTCGCCGAGACGGGTGCCGACGGGGCCAGGGCGCAGGAAGAGATGGGGCGGTTGGCGAGGGAATCGGGCATCCGCATCATCGGTCCCAACTGTGTGGGCGTGGTGAACGTACCGGGCCGCTTTTCCACTTGCGAGGTGGATCTCGACGCCATCCGGCCCGGAGGGATCTCGGTCGTGGCCCAGAGCGGCGTCTTCGGCAACGTCCTCATGGACTGGGCGCCGTCGCAGGACATTGCCCTCTGCAAGCTGGCGACGATCGGCAATCGGGCCGACGTGGACGAGACCGACATGCTCGAGTACCTGAGCCAAGACCCCGCCACCAGGGTCATCGTCATGTATCTGGAGGGCGTCAAGAACGGCCGGCGGTTCATCGAGGCGGCGCGGAAGGCGAGCCTCGCCAAGCCGGTCCTGGTCTACAAGAGCGGCGAGACCGAGGCCGGGAAGAAGGCCACCCTGAGCCACACTGGGAGCTTCTCCGGGTCCGAAGCGATATTTGACGGTGCGTGTCGCCAGACCGGCATCATCCGGAGCCGCGACCTGGTCGAGCTCTTCGACATGGCCCGAGCCTTCGAGGCCTGTCCGCTGCCGAAGGGGCGAAGGGTCCTCGTCGTCACCGGCTCCGGCTCACAGGGCGCCATGGCGGCCGACCGGCTGGTTCAGTGCGGCATGGAGCTGCCCGACATGACGGCCGGATCGCTGGCCGAGATCCGGAAGAGCGCTCCTCACTGGATGAACGTGGGCAACCCTCTCGACATCGGCCCCTCGGGCCTCTTCGCCCTCGGAATGAACCTCGCCATGACCGATGCCCACATCGACGCAGTCATCACCATGCCCATCGCCCCCTGGAGCGTCTTCAAACCCACTCTCGACGCGAACCCCGAGGAGGTGAGCAGGCTGAAGTTCATCGACCCCTCCCTCATCGAGAAGGCAGCCGAGCGAACGCTCCTCATCTCCCTCATGGGGCATCCCGAATGGGTGAAAACCGTCAGGCGCTTTTTCGGCATCAGAGCCCCGGTGATGACGACGCCCCAGAACGCCGCTCGCGCGCTGGCGGCCATGTGCGAGTACCGGGAGTGGAGGGAGGCGCGAGAGGCGTAAACCCGAAGACCCCTTTGACAAGTCCAGCTACGTGTATCTGCAGCCGGACGGGGATTCTGGAAGTGGCGGCGCGCGGCTTCCCCGACGGTTGCCACGGATCGGCTGAGGTCGGTAAGCTGGCGCCGAGATCCCGGGCCGGATCGGGCTGATCCCGGGTCGAAGCCGAGCGAAGGAGCACAGGCGATGAGTGAGGATGTCTACACGCGGCTCAGGGAGTTCATGGACACGTTGCCCGGGGGCTATCCGGCTACGCCGAGCGGAGTCGAGATCAAGATGCTCGAGAAGCTGTTCACACCAGAGCAGGCGGAGCTGACCATGAAGCTCGGTCAGGATCCCGAGGAGGTCCAGAGCATTGCCGCCCGCACCGGAATGGACGAGACGGAGCTGGCGGAGAAGCTCGAGGAGCTGGCGCTGAAGGGCTGCATCTTCCGGGTCCGGCAAGGGGAGAAGCGGCTCTACCAGGCGTACCAGTTCCTCGTCGGGGTGTACGAGTTCCAGCTCAACACGCTCGATCGCGAGTTCTCCGAGCTGTTCGAGGAGTACCTGCCCCACATCGGCCTCTCCATGGCCACCCTCAAGACCAGCCAGATGCGGGTGATCCCCCTGGAGTCGTCGGTGGAGGCGACGCCCGCCGTGGAGACCTACAACCGGCTCCGGGATCTGGTCAGGCAGCAGGAGATCATCTCCGTCGAGCACTGCATCTGCCGCAAGGAGCAGGGACTTCTGGGCAACGAGTGTGAGAAGCCCAAGGAGGTCTGCATCGGCTTCGGCAATTTCGCCCAGTTCTACATCGACAATGGGATGGGGAAACAGATCAGCGTCGATGAGGCTCTGAAGGTGCTCGACACGGCGGAGGAGGCGGGGCTGGTGGCCTGTCCCACCAATTCCCAGAAGATCGAGGCGATCTGCTGTTGCTGCTCGTGCTGCTGTCCGATCCTCAAGTTCGCGAAGATGGCGCCTCGCCCCGGAGACCTGGTCACCTCCTACTACGAGGCCAAGCTCGACGCGGAGGAGTGCACGGCCTGCGGGCTCTGCGCCGACAGGTGTCAGATGGGTGCGATCGAAGAAGCCGACGACGTCTGGGAAATCGTCGACGGCAGGTGCATCGGCTGCGGTCTCTGCGTCGCGGAGTGTCCGACGGAGGCCATCTCGATGGTGGCGAAGCCGGGCACCGAGCCGCCTCCTCAGACCTTCGACGATACGCTGCACAGAATCGGAGCCGAGCGAGGCCTTCCGTAGCACCCTGCGCGAGCGACCGGCATGTGATCGACATCATCCCGAGAAGGATGCGCAGCGACGCCTGCTGATCGCAGCGGTGAGTGCATCGCGACCGCATCCCCGACTGCTAGAATCGCAAGCGCACGCTTTCGGAATCCCCTCGGACCTGGACGCTGAATCGGCCTGCACGAGAAGGAGAAGTGATGTCGAATGCGATCTGTGAGGCGCTGGGTATCCCCTACCCCATCATCCTCGGCGGACTCTCGAGGATCGGTCGGGCGCCGCTGACGGCCGCGGTCAGCAACGCGGGAGGCCTCGGCCTCCTGGGCGCGGGTTCCTGGACCGCAGAAGAGTTCAGAGAGCAGATCCGAGAGACGCGCAAACTGACGGATCGCATCTTCGGGGCCAACATCCCCGGCCACGCGGAAGAAGCCGACGAGCTCGTGGGGGTGGCCATCGCCGAGAGGCTCAAGGTGGTCTCCACCTCCGCCGGCGATCCCCGGCGTTTCGCCGCGCGGCTCAAGGAGGGCGGCCTCTACGTCATCCATGTCGTCTCGACGGTGGCCCACGCCATGACCGCCGAGAGGGCCGGTGTGGACGCGATCGTCGCCGAGGGGTCGGAGTCCGGCGGCATGACCAGCATGGAGCAGGTCTCGACCCTGGTCCTGGTTCCCCAGGTCGCAGACGCAGTCGGTTGTCCGGTGATTGCCGCAGGGGGAATCGCCGACGCGCGGGGGCTGGCCGCGGCCTTTGCCCTCGGCGCCGTGGGGGTGCAGATCGGGACCCTACTCATGGCCACCAAGGAGTGCGAGGTCCCGCCCGCATTCAAGGAGATGATGCTCCGGGCAAGAGAGACGGACACGTACCTCGAACCCCGGGGCAGGGCCGGAAGCCGCATGTTCAAACAGGATTTCTCCAAGACGGCCTTACAGGACCTGAAAGAGACGAACAGCCCCACCCTCCCGGATCTCGATCTGGTCCAGACTGGAGTGGGGCAGGTAACCGGCATGATCCGGGAGGTCCGCAGTGTGGCCGAGGTGATCGGCAACATGGTCGGCCAGGCCCGGGAGATCCTCCCTGGACTGATTGCGAACCTCTCTCGAGAAAGCGGCGCTTAATCCACCGCCGCTTCACCCCGCGTCCACCCTTTCGGGGGAACACCACACAGATGCCCGAACCGGATCCGCAGAGGAGCACGAGCTTCTTTGGATGGAAGAACGCGCTTCTCCTCTTCTTCATCTACGGAGCGGTCTACGGATTCGTCTTCTACGGCTTCACGGTGGTCTTCCCAGAGATGATTCGGGCTCAGGGCTGGAGTCGGGGCGACGCGGCCATGGCTCACACGCTGAGGGCGTTTTCTCTCGGCGCCCTGGCCCCACTCGTCGCCATCGCCATCGGCAGAGCCGGCGCGAAACGCATCATGATCGCCGGTCTATTCCTTGGAGTCGTCGTCCTGGGGATGCTCGGAACGGTCACCAGCCAGCTCTGGCACTGGATCGTCCTCTGGGGAATCCTCATGCCCGTCTCGTTCTCGTTCGGCGGCGCCATCCCGATCCAGACGACGCTGACCCACTGGTTCAACGTCAGACGCGCCACCGCACTGGGCATCGTGCTATCCGCCGCGGCATTCGGAGGCTTCATTGCCGCGCCGCTCTATACCCTGATCATGCGGGAGACCGGCACCTGGAAAGCCGGATGGCTCGCCGCAGCGACCTTCTGTGCTCTGGCGCTCATCTGTTCTCTCGTCATCAGGAACAAGCCCGCGGATATCGGACAGTTCCCAGACGGTATCGAGCCCGATAGCGCGTCCGATACCCCTGGTTTGGCGACGACAAAAAAGGCCGGGACCTACCGGACGTCCGAATCATGGGCACTGAGAGAGGTACTGCGCAAACCCGTGTTGTACTTGCTCGGGATCTGCATGGTCGCCCAGTTGAGCTCCGTCTATCTGTTGACGACTCACGGCGTACTTCACCTGACGGACGCCGGATTCACCCGCATGCAGTCCGCATCTGCACTCGGCAATTTGATCCTCTTCAGCGGATTTGCGCGTTTCCCGATCGGATTCGTCGGGGATCGAATCGAACCCCGCTGGATCATGACAATTGCCCTGGCGGGGATGGGAGTGGCGATGATCGGCATCTGGAAGGTTCCCGGAGATTTCGCGGTTCTTCTCGCAATCGTGGCGCTCTTCGGGTTCTGCTTCGGCTCGACCGTTCCCATATTCCCGGCGATCATCGGGAACTACTTCGGGCCGTCCGCATTCGCGCCGATCACCGGGTTCCTGTCACCGGTCATGATCCTGATCGGCGCGCCCGTACCGGTGCTGGCGGGAATCATCTACGACAGGTTTCAAAGCTATGACATCGCCTTCCTGTACGTCGTGATACTCACTTTCGTCGCCGCGCTTCTCGCATCTGCCCTGGTTCCCCCGAAAAAGACAGAACCTTCCTGATCTCCCTGCACGGGACGGCATCCGGCATCAGTCGTATAATGAAACCATGCCCGCCGAAACCGGAACCCGCTTCGGCACTGAGCTGATCGAGTCCCTCGAGTTTCACCCCCAGCGGACCCTGTTCGTGACCATGGGGCTCCCGTGGAAGCTCACGCAGCCACGCCTGCGATCACGACCCCATCACGTGGTATTCGTGCAATCCATGGAAAGGGCCACCCTCGACGAAGCCGCGGATACGCTGCCCCCCATCGACACCGTGATCGGTGTGGGGGGCGGCTCCGCCCTGGATTTCGCCAAGTATCTCGCCTGGCGACGAGAGCTTCGACTCATCCTGATCCCGTCGATCGTCTCCGTCGACGCCTGCGTCACCAGCTCGGTCGGGGTTCGCGATGAAGGTCGGGTCCACTACGTCGGCCACGTGAAGCCGGAGCATCTCCTCGTCGACTTCAACCTCATCCGATCGGCACCACCCCGTCTCAACCGCGCCGGCGCGGGTGACATCCTCTCCATTCACACGGGGTCCTTCGACTGGCTCCTGGGCCACAAGAAAGACGGGGAACGCTACGACCGAGAGGTAGCCCGGGGCTCCGCTGAGCTGCTCCGGGAGCTGGAACGAAACGCCGCCGAGATCTCCCAGGTGAGTGATCAGGGGATCCGTACGCTGGTGGAGCTCTTTCAGGCGGAGAACGATCTCTGCGAGAGCTTCGGCAACTCCAGGCCCGAGGAAGGCTCGGAACACTTTTTCGCCTACAACGCCGAACTCAGGACCGGGAAGCAGTTCATCCACGGCGAAATGGTCTGCCTCGGGATCCTGCTCATGTCTCGGCTCCAGGAGAACAAACCTGAATGGGTGACGGCTCTCCTCGAGGACCTGGGGGTGTTGTACCGCCCAACCGATATCGGACTCGAACCCGGAGAGCTTCGAGCCTCGCTCTCCACCCTCGATGCGTTCTGTCGGCAGGAAGGCCTGCCATACACCATCGTCAGGGAGACCTTGGGCACCCGAGACGTGATCGAGCCGCTGATCTCGGATCTATAGGAGACGAGCCCGGACCCTGCGGGCGGTGCCTGCGTCTTCCGCGATGGAGAGATCCTTAGAGGAGAAGACAGGCAATGCGTTATCTCATCGTCGAACCGCACCCCGATGACCTGGCATTCTTCTGCGGCGGCACTGTCGCCAAGTTGATCGCGGAGGGACACGAGGTCGAGACCCTCGTCGTGACCGACGGCGAGCAGGGCACCCTGAACCGCTCGTACGATACGGACGAGAAGCTGGCCGCCGTCATGCGAGACGAGCAACGGGCTGCGTGTCAGGTGCTCGGCGTGGAGAGGGTCACCTTCCTCGGCATGAAGAATCATTTCCTCGAACCGACGCACGAGCTACGCGAGACGATGGTTCGCCACATACGCGGGGTGCAGCCGGAAGCGGTGATCACTCTCGATCCCTGGAACTTCGATGAGAATCCCGATCATCGCGCCGTCGGCCAGGCCGTCCTGGAGGCCTGCAGCTTCGCCCACTTCCATCTTTTCCACCCCGAGCACCTCGACGAAGGCCTCGAGACGGCGATGGTGGCAAAGGTCATTCTCGGAAAGAGCCCGAATCCGAACTCCCATGTCGACATCTCGGGCTTCATCGACAAGAAGATCTCCGCGATTCTCTGCTACGAGAGCCAACTCGAACTCATGCGGATGGAGGGCGCGGCGCGTCTGAAGGTGCTGGGCAAATCGAGTCCCATCTTCGACAGCCCGATTGGCGAGGTGATTCCCATCTCCATCCGAGCAGTCGCCGAAGAGGAAGGGAAGAAGGCGAACCTTCCCCTGGCCGAGTCCTTCAACGTACGCGGTCTCGGTATCCTGGAGAATGTCAAGGACCTGGTAGGCGGACTCTCCGTTTGAGGATCCAAGCCCGAACCGGGAAACCGAGAAGGAACTGGCATGCCGGAGCGATCTTTCGAAGTCGGAGCCGCCAGGAGAAAGATCACTCCCTCCCCCGAGGTCGGCCCGGTCTATCGAGCCGGCTACAAGATGATGGAGGCTGAACCACTCACCGGGACGATCGACGACATTTTTCTGCGATGCATCACGGTCCAGGCCGAAGCAGCCAGAGTCGTCTTTCTCTCTCTCGATCTCATCGGCCTCTTCCGCGATTTCACGGATGCACTCGCTTTGCAGGTCACGCCCCATGGGATCGAGCCGAAGCATCTCATCGTCGCAACGACGCATAGCCACGCGGCACCCGACACGATGGGCCCATGGGGACCCTCCTTCGGTGAGTCGGGCTACAACGAGAAGTACACGAAATTCCTGCTGCGGACGGCAGCCGACGCAGTGACTGAGGCCCTGGAATCGGCAAGACCGGCCCAGCCGTATCTCTGCATCGAGGAAACGAACCTTGGCGTGGGCAATTTCCGCGAGCCCGGCGAGTTGAACCTGGCGCTCTGGTGCCTCAGCTTTCGAGGAGACGATGGCGTCGTAGGCTCCCTGATCAGCTACTCCGCCCAGCCCGAGCTCGTACCTCGAGACGACGACAGGATTTCAGGGGACTATCCCGGCGAGGCGTGTCGCATCCTGGATCGGGAACTCGGGGGGACGACGCTCTTCCTCCTGGGAGCTTGCGGAGGGATGGAGCCGGAAGGCTGCGAGGAGGGATACGACACCGCGCACGCCTACGGCCGGAAGTTGGCCGGCCGGCTGCTGGGGCTGGCGCATACCGCCCGGCCCGTAGACGGTGACACCCTCCACGTCACGGTGCGAGAGATCGAGCTTCCGGTCGAAAACGAGGGCTTCCAGCTCATGATGGAGCACGGAATCCTCGAGACCACGAGAAGACCTCCCACTGCTCGAACCACCCTGTCACGAATAGAGATCGGAGACACCGCCATCTACGGGCTGCCGGGCGAGTCGTTCCCCGGAATCGTGGCGGGCATCGGACCCGAGAAGCGCGCTCTCTTCATCAATCAGGTCAACGATTCACTTGGGTACTTCATTCCCCCCGAGCAGTTCCGCTCCGATCCCGTGGCCTGGGGGAAGGGTCATCATTTCACAGGGCACGAGATCGAATCGCTGGGCCGGAGAGCGGGTGGGATCATCCGAAGAGAGTTGATCAAACTCGCCTCTGAATAGCTATCGGCCGACGAAGCTGGGCTTGCGCTTCTCGATGAACGCCTTCTGCGCCTCCTTCGCATCCTCGCTCTGGAGGGCGGCCGCGAAGAGCGCCTCGGCCTCTCGGCGCGCGTCCTCGGGGAGCGGTGCCGCGCCCTCGATCAGATTGAGAATGCGCTTGATGCCCTTGAGCGCGAGCGGCGCGTTGGCAGAGATCTCCTCCGCGAACTCATAGCTGGTGGCCTCCAGCTCGGAGCGGGGCACCAACCGGTCGACCAGCCCCGTGGCCCGCAGTTCCGTTCCGCGGTAGCTGCGGCCCGTGAACAGGATCTCCCGCGCCCGCGCCATCCCTACCACCTCGGCGAGTTGAGCAATGCCCTCGTGGGGGTACACGATGCCCAGGCGCGCCGGCGGCATTCCCAACGCGATGTCATCCGCGCCGATCCGGAGGTCACAGCAGAGCGCGAGGTTCAGCGCCCCGCCGAAGCAGTGGCCGTTCAGCATCGCAATCGTCGGATAGGGAAACTGCTTGACACTCTCGAGTGCGAGCTGGAGCGGGTTGCCGTCGCGGAGCCGGCTGGCCGTCTCCGGTGACACGTCCGTCGGGATGGCGAGGACGTCGTAGCCGGAGGAGAAGGCCTTCTCCCCGGCGCCCCTGATCACGACGGTGCGGATCTCGTCCTCCGCGGCCCAGGCCTCGAGGGCCTCGTGGATCTCGATCAGCATCCGCGGCGAGAGCGCGTTGCGCCGCTCCGGCCGGTTCAAGGTGAGAACGCCGATGCGGCCTCGTCTTTCGCTCAGCAGCTCCTTGGCTTCGTCCATGGCTCGGCTCCCGTTCTCCTGGTTTCCATCATTCCGCCAGCTCGAGGGCCTCGAGGATCGCCTCGGCGGCGCTGTAGGGATCGCTCTCTCCGCCCTGCACGGACTTCACTGCCTCGTCGAGGCGGCTGTCGCTCCCGAAGCGCCGCCGCACCACCTGGGCCAGCGCGCGCTCGATCAGAGTGAGAATCTCCTCGCGGATCCGGCTCTCGGCAATCTCACCCGAAGAGCGGGCGCGATCGGCGCGCTCCACCAGGGCCGCGACCAGCGCATCCACGCCCTCGCCGGAGAGGGCGCAGGTCTCGAGCACGGGCGGCGCTTCGCCGGTCCGCTCGCCGCCCAGCGCCAGCATCGAGCGGATGTCGGCGACGAGCACGTCCGCCCCCTCGCGATCGGCCTTGTTGACGACGAAGAGATCGGCGATCTCCATGATTCCCGCCTTCAGGGTCTGGACTGCGTCCCCCTGACCCGGCACGCATACCACGACGACGAGATCCGCCGCCTTCACCACCTCGATTTCGTCCTGACCGACTCCCACGGTCTCGATCAGGACGAACTCATGGCCAGCGGCATCGAGAATACGCGCCACGTCTCGGGCTCCCTGGCAGAGTCCGCCCAGCGTTCCGCGCGTGGCCATGGAACGGATGAAGATGCCGGAAGCCGTAGACACGTCGCGCATGCGCAGGCGGTCGCCGAGCAGGGCACCTCCGGAGAAGGGGCTGGTGGGATCGACGGCGATGATGCCCACGCGTCGGCCCTGCTCCAGCAGCATCGCCGCGATCCGGTTGGTGAGAGAGCTCTTTCCGGCTCCCGGCGGTCCGGTGATGCCGACGACCCGGGCCGTTCCGGTGCGCGGGTAGAGGGCCTTCATGGCTTCCTGCCAACCCGGCTCCCGGTTCTCCACACGGGTGATCAGGCGGCCGAGCGCACGCCTCTCCCCGCCGCTCACGCCGTCGATTAACTCCTGCCAGGCCCTTTTCACCCTACGTTCCTCACTCACCGCAGCTCAGAGCTTCACCGGCTCGGCCTCGCCGAAGACGCCGCGCAGGACATCGCAGATCTCCTGAATGGTGGCTTCGCTCTTGACGCACTCGATCAAGTCGGGCATCAGGTTCGCACCCTCGTCCTTGGCGCTCGCCTCGAGGGCTCCGAGCGATCGCGAAACCTCCTTGCCGTCGCGTTCGCGCCGGAGCTCGGCCAGCTTCGCGCATTGCCGTTCCTCTGCCGTGGCCATCTGCCCGGGGTCGTACAGCTCTTCGCCGGCGCGTTTCACCGACACCTCGAGCTCCTTCTCGCCCGTGAAGCAGTTGACGCCCACCATCAGCTCCTCCTGGCTCTCGATCCGCTTCTGTCGCTCGTAGGCGCTCTTCGCGATGGCCCGCTGCATGTAGCCGCTCTCGATCGCAGCCACGGCGCCACCCATCCCGTCGATCTTCTCGAGCTCCGCCTGCGCGGCGGCCTCGGTCTCGTCGGTCAGTGACTCCATGAAGTACGATCCGGCCCAGGGGTCGTTCACGTCGGCGACCCCCGCCTCGTAGATCAGGATCCGCGTGGCGTCCACCTGGAGCTGGATGGCCTCCAGGCTGTGGCCGAGGCCGAGCGGCTCGTCGAAGGGCGGATAGACGGCGGGGAGTGCCCCGCACATGCCGCCCGCAACGCCTCCGACCATCGCCCGAGCCAGGTTGTTGAGCGGCCGCTGCAGCGTGGTGCTGGTGCATCCGATGTGCGCCGCAATCGGCTGGCGAATCATCATGCCGCGCGGGTTCGTGGCGCCGAAGCGCTCCTTCACCAGCCGCGCCCACATCCGCCGCGCGGCGCGTTGGAAGGCCACCTCGTGGTAGAGCTCCATGCTGCCGCCGAAGGCGTTGAAGGTGAACATGGGGGCGAATTCGTCGATCTCGAGCCCCGCGTCGATGCCGGCCTGCAGGTAGGCGCAGCCGATGGCAAACGAGAAGGCGAGATCCTGGATGCGGGTCGCCCCCGCCTCGCGGATGTGATACCCGCCGATGCTGGTCACGTTGAGCTTCGGCAGCTGCTCCCGGCAGAACACGAGCGTGTCGCGGAACAGCCGCATCGATGGCCGGGGCGGGTAGATGTAGGTGCCGCGGGCGATGAACTCCTTCAGGATGTCGTTCTGCGGCGTGCCCCGCAGCTTCTCCAGCGGGATGCCGCGCTTCTCGGCGAGGGCTGCGTACATGGCGATGATCACCGCCGCCGGAGCGTTGATGGTGAAGTTGGACGCGACCTTGTCGATGTCGCGTTCACCGGTGAAGGCCTCGTAGATGACCTGGAAGTCGCGAAACGAGTCGAGCGCCACACCGACCCGGCCCACCTCGCCGAGGGCGTTGGGGCTGTCCGAGTCGTAGCCGCACTGGGTGACCAGGTCGAAGGCAACGTTGGGGCCGCCGCGGCTGCCGAGGGACTGCATGCGGAGCTGGTAGTCGCGGTAGTCCTCGGGGGTCCCGTAGCCGCTGTAGCGGCCCGCGCCGGCGCCGCCTCCCGGCGAGTCCGGCCGGATCCCGAGCTTCGCCCCCGCCTCGGCGTGCGCCCTCCAGAAGTCGAAGGGGTTGTTTCCGGCGGTGAAGGGGTATCGGCCGGGAAAACCCACCTTCCCCAAGAAGTCGAAGTCGCGGGTCGCGGTGGGCGTGTAGAAGCGCGTCGGACTCTTCTCGATCTGGAAGCGTTTCACGCGGGGCTCGACGACGTCGCGCCGCCACTCCTCCTCGGCCTCGGCGATGCGCTCGAGGTCGTCGTGGGTCTCGCTCATGTTCGTCTCCTTCGCGGACTGCCGAGGCTCGGTCCGCTACGCGTTCGCGATCCGCGACTCGATGAACGATGCGATCGACGAGATCGGCGTTCCCGCCGTGAACACCCCGGCCACACCCATCTCCTGGAGCGCCTGCTTGTCTCCCTCGGGAATCAGGCCCCCGACCAGGATCGGGATGTCCTCACCTCCCTGCGCCTCCAGCGTCTCGAGCACCTTCCGGGTCAGGGACAGGTGGGCTCCCGAGAGAATCGAGAGGCCGATCACATCGACGTCCTCTTGGACTGCCGCCGTCGCGATCTGCTCGGGCGACTGTCGCAGTCCGGTGTAGATGACCTCGAATCCGGCGTCCCGGAGCCCGTAGGCCACCACCCGCGCGCCGCGGTCATGGCCGTCGAGGCCGGGCTTGGCGACGAGCACACGGATCTTCGGATCGCCGCTCATGGGGTCCTCCTCTCAGTCACCGATCCAATGGGCCGCACCGGCTCGGGCGATGTCACTGCGGTTCCGAGCACGGCTCAACCTGGCTGCGCCAGGCGCAGCAACTCGGCGACGGAGTCCATCTGCTGCGCGGACGATGCGGCGTCGAGGAGCTCGGCCGCGCGACTCGCGCCGAGGACGGGCGCGGCGAGGGCCAGGAACTTGCGCCGCAGCCGCTCGCCCTGGACATCCAAGTCCGCTGCCGGTACCCCGGCATCGACCTCGGCCTCGCCGTGCTGACCATCCGACTCGATTCGGACCCGCGCCTGCATGGGCCCCATGCCCTCGGTCGGAATCACGCGCACGCGGTCGCGCAGCGCGACGAGGCGTGGCTCCGCCATCTTCGCATCGCTGTAGGTGGCGAGATCGCTGGTGTCCTCGGCGAGCAGGGACAGCGCCGTCGTCGCCCGCAAGCTGAACTTGCCCTCCAGGCCCGTCGTCGGCTCCTCGATGTTGCAGACGTCGAGGAGCGGGGGCGCCACGTGCACCTCGACGGCACCGATCTTCTCGGGATCCAGGCCGTGCCGCTCGCGGAGTTGCCCAGCGGCCTCGATCGCGGCGTGGGTCAGGTAGCAGGCCGCGTGGTACTTGAAGAGCGTCTCCCGGATCAGGAAGCGACCCTGGTGGCGCGCCAGAACCTCGGCCGACGCCTCGGCCCCGGCGTGGGTCGCCAAGAACCCCTGGGGTACCTCGAGGATCGCCGGCTGGGCCGTGAAGCCGCCCCGGGCAAGCAGGGCAGAGAGAAGACCTGCAGAGGCGGCGCGACCGGCGTGAAGCGGCTTCGCCATGGTGCCGAAGGCCGACTTGAGACCGGCGGCCTGGGTTCCGGCCAGACCGAGCGCGCGAAGCCATCCGCTCTGGTCGAGACCCAGGAGATGGGCGCAGGCCGCGGCCGCCCCGAAAGGGCCGACGGTACCCGTCGTGTGGAAGCCAGCCGCGTAGTGCCCACCGCCCAGCAGCGCTCCGACCCGACACTCGAGCTCCACGCCCGCGACCAGTGCGGCGAGCAGCGCTCGGCCATCGGCTCCCTCCGTCTCCGCGAGCGCGAGCAGCGCGGGAAGCACCGGACCTGAGGGATGGCCGGTCATCGTCGCGTGGGTGTCGTCGAAGTCGAGCGCGTGCCCGGCAGCACCGTTCACCAGCGCGGCTGTGAGGCGGCTCGCGCGCTCTGGCCGCCCGATGATCCCCGCCTCCCTGGAGGCCTCGCCACGAACGACCTCGGCGACCAGGATGTCCGTGAGGGGCTCGCGCGAGCCCGCCAGTGCCACGCCGAGAAAGTCGAGCAGGCAGTGGTGGGCTGTCTCGCGGGCCTCCTGCGGCATCTCGTCGTAGCGGATCCCTCGGACCGCCTCGACCAGCGCACGGGTCAGGCTCTCGCGCTCTTCAGCTGCCATCGTCGTCCTCCCCTCGCGCCGTCAGGTGCCGGCGCAGCGCATCCTTCAGGCTCTCGCGCACGGCGTCGAGATCGAAGCAGCGCGGCTCCGCCATCCACTGCGTCGCGACACCCCGCAGCATTCCCACGAAGACCGCCGCCTCGGCGTCGGGATCGAGATCGGAGCGGATCTCTTCGGTCTCCATTCCCTCCCGGATCCAGGCGCGCGCACTGCGGCGGAAGCCGCGGTTGAGCTCGGCGAAGACCTCGTTGATCTCGGCCACCGGACCCAGAGCCTCGCCCATCAGCACGTAGAGAGCCCGCATGTACTCCTCGCGAACCACGAGCTCGTCCAGGTAGGTATCCATCGACGCGCAGAGCGCGTCGAGCCCGGACTTGCCCCGCGTGGCGGCGAGCAGCTGGTCCTGGTAGAAGCGGCCCGCGGCGCGTTCCACCAGGGCGCGCAGCAGCCCCTCCTTGGAGCCGAAGTGGTGGCTCACCAGCCCCCCGGTGTAGCCGGCCCCCTTGCCGACCTGGGCCAGCGTGGTCCGGGTGTAACCCTGGCGGGAGATCAGCCGAATGGCCGCTCGGATCATTCGCCGATTGGCGGTGGCGGTGCGCTCGGCCTGGGTGCGGCGGCGCGCGCCACCGGCCCCCTCCTTAGCCCGCATTTCTCACCAGCTCGTCCCACGCGATCGACGCCATATCCGGCTCCTCCCGGCGTGCCAGGGCATCCGCACGTCCATCCTACTAAAAATTTATTGATCAGCCAACTAATACGTGCTACCACGCTCTCCTCCCACATCGAGTCGACGCATTCCCGACCCCGACTTCGCCAGGTTCACGCCGCTTACCGGAACGCCGAGCACGCGTCGCGGGGTTCCGCGGCGACACCCCGATCGTCTATACCCAGGTCTTGGAGACGCTTCTCGAAGGACACCCGGCTTGCCACGACGGGCCCTTTCGCGGAAGCGAAGGAGAGCAATCCAGATGAGCGAGCGAACCGGACCGCTGTCGGACCTGCGCATCCTCGACCTCACCCAGGCCCTGGCAGGTCCCTTCTGCACCATGCTGCTCGCGGACCTCGGCGCGGACGTGATCAAGGTGGAGCCGCCGCTCGGGGACATGGCGCGCTACCTGGGACCCCACCCCGAGGACCCTGAGAGCTGCGATTACGGGGGCTATTTCGCCAGCATCAACCGCAACAAGCGCAGCATCGTCCTCAATCTCAAGACCGAGGCGGACCGCGACACCTTCCTCCTCCTCGCCGAGACGGTCGACGCGGTCGTCGAGAACGCCCGGGTGGGTGTGATCGACCGCCTGGGCATCGGCTACGAAGCGCTCCGCGCCCGCAACGCGCGCATCGTCTACGCCGCCATCCGCGGCTTCGGCGACCCGCGCACGGGCGAGAGCCCCTACGCCGACTGGCCCGCCTTCGACATCGTGGCGCAGTCGATGGGCGGGATGGTCGCCACGACGGGACCCTCCGGAGGTCGCGGGATGCCGGCGGGAGCCAGCGTCGGCGACCTCTTTCCGGGCACGCTCGCTGCGCTCGGTGTCGTCTCCGCGGTGCACGCGGCGCGGCGCAGTGGCGAGGGCCAGTTCCTCGATGTGGCGATGTACGACGGCGTGCTCTTGCTGTGCGAGAACATCGTCTACAAGTTCTCGGCCGCCGGGCAGGTGCAGCGCCCCAAGGGCTTCGGCCACCCTGCCCTCTCCCCCTTCGACGTCTACGAGACCAAAGACGGCGCCGCCGCGATCGCGGCACCCAAGGACGAGCAGTGGCAGGTGCTTTGCGAGGTGATCGAGCGACTCGATCTCGTCGACGACGAGCGCACGAGCAACGTGCTCGTGCGGGCCTCCCATCGCGAACTCGTGAACGAGGCGATCCTGGCCTGGACCCGGCAGACGACCACCCAGCAGGTCGTGGCCGCGCTCGCTCGCAAGGTTCCGGTGGGTCCCGTGAACACGGCCGCGGACATCTTCGCCGATCCCCATGCGAAGATCCGGGGAATGCTGGTCGAGGTCGAGCAGCCCGGAAACAACCGCCCCATCACCCTCGCGGGCCCGCCCATCAAGCTCACCGGCACGCCGTCGGGCATCTACCGTCGGCCCCCGAACATCGGGGAGCACAGCGAGGAGATCCTCGCGGAAGCGGGCATTGACAGAGCAGCCAATGGGCAGTCATGACGCCTCGCGAAGGGCATCGAGGCCCTGCATCACTAGAGCTCATCTCATAAACCCGGACCGAGCCAGGAGCGTGGATTCGGCCCTCGGGCAAGGCGCGCGACTGAGCCGTAGCCGTAGCTACGGCGCAGGGAGCGTAACGCAGCCCGGGGGTCGAAGACGCGCTCTTGGCGACGGGAGGGTTTGTGAGATGAGCTCTAAACCCAGGTCCAGTGCGTGACCATCAAGATTAGAGGTGCGGAATGAGATTCCAGGACAAGACCGCAGTCGTGACGGGGGCCGCTTCGGGGTTCGGAGCGGCCATCGTGAAATGCTTCGCCGCCGAGGGCGCCAGTGTGGTGGTGGCCGACGTGGACGAGGCCGCCGGGAAGGAGGTCACCGCGGCCATCTGCGATTCGGGCGGAGCGGCCATCTTTGCGCGGGCCGACGTCTCCGAGGCCGACCAGGTGAAGGCGATGATCGACGCCGCGGTCGGGCAATACGGCGGTCTCGACATCCTCGTCAACAATGCCGGATTCTCCCACCGCATGATGCCGCTCTGGGACCTCCCCGAAGAGGACTACGATCGGGTCTTCGCGGTCAACACCAAGGGTGTCTACCTGGGATGCAAGTACGCGGTCCCGGTTCTGCGCGAGCGCGGCGGCGGGGCAATCGTCAACACCGCCTCGATCGGCGCCGTGGCACCACGCCCCGGCGTCACGGCGTACAACGCCACCAAGGGCGCCGTCGTGACCATGACCCGAGGGCTGGCGATGGAGGTCGCTCCCTACAAGATCCGCGTCAACGCCGTGAATCCCGTCGCGTCGGAGACGGGATTCTTCAAGGGTGCGCTCGGATTGGACGCCGTGCCCGATCCCATTCGCAAGGGCCTGATCGAGGGGATTCCCCTGGGACGCCTGGCCGAGCCGCTGGACGTTGCCCACGCGGTGCTGTTCCTCGCCTCGGAGGACGCGCGCTTCCTCACCGGCGTCTGCCTCGACGTGGACGGCGGGCGCAGCATCTCGTGAGGTGGGCTCCGGACTCCCTAGCTTTGGAGATGCCGAGAGAGACCTGGCGGTCCGTGAAGGAACCGGTGGGATTCACGGTCTCGTTCTTGAGCAAGAGGCTGCCCACGCCCAGGTGGTCTGCCAGCCTCGGAGATGTGATGAGGAGGGTATGCCTTCGAGCAGACGGGACATTTCAAGGAACACTTGTCGGCGTCGTTCATACCAGAGATTCTCGATCGATCGGGTGCGGAAGGTTTCGCCCGCTGTTGCGCGACTTCGGCGTTTCGGATATCACATGGCCTCTTCCTTTCGATCTCCGAGGCCAAGATGAGCAACGAACAAGTTCGTGTCGCCGGGAGATCCCCCGCGGTCGTTGAATTGGAGGCGGGAAAGAAGTACGCCTTCTGCGTGTGCGGGCGTTCCCAGGATCAGCCTTTCTGCGACGCCTCGCACAAGGGGACCCCTTTCAAGCCACACCTTTTTACCGCAGAAAGCTCTGAAAAGAAGTGGTTGTGCATGTGCAAGCACACGAAGAACGTGCCCTACTGTGATGGCACGCACAAGACCGTGGAGCAGTCGGCGGGCTGACGATCGAGCCGGACGTCACCGAGTCGACCGCCAGGCGTCCACGGGCCTGCGGAAATTTCCTGGATGCGCAGCTCTACATGAGCAGGGCCCCGCCGTCGACGGCGAAGGACTGGCCCGTCATGTAGCTCGAGGCGTCCGAGGCCAGGAACAGGATGGCGTCGGCGATCTCGCCCGGCTCCCCAACGCGCTTCATCGGGATGCGCTGCCGCGCGCCCTCCTTGACCCGCTTCGACTCCTCGTCAGGTAGCAGTGAGAAGATCGAGTCGTAGAAGCGCGTCTCGACGGCGCCCGGAGCGATGCAGTTCACCCGGATGCCGTACTCCGCCCACTCGAGCGCCATCACCTTGGTCGCCATCATCACGCCCGCCTTGGCGATGGAGTAATGCCCGGTGGATACCTGCACGCGGTAGCCACTCACCGAGGAGATGTTCACGATGCGCCCGTCGCCCTTTTCGCGCATCACGCGCGCCGCGGCCTGGCTGAGGAAGAAGAGACCCTTCAAGTCCAGGTTGAAGACGGCGTCCCAGGCGCGCTCCTCCATGTCGATGGCGGGCGAGAAGAAGTTCGTGCCAGCGTTGTTCACCAGGATGTCGAGCGCTCCGAGTTCGCCCACCACCCGGTCCACGAGCGGCTGGATCTGGTCCACGCGCCCCACGTGCGCCGCCACGGGCAGAGCGCGACGGCCTAGTTCCTCGACCTCCTTGGCCACTCGTTCCAGGTCCGGGAGCTTGCGGCTCGAGACCGCCACGTCGGCGCCGGCCCGCGCCAGGGCCAGGGCGGCGGCTTCGCCGATGCCGCGGCTGCCGCCGGTGACGAGGGCAACTTTGCCTTCGAGCGAGAACTGGGGAAGGTCCATGTACACCTCCATTCGCGTGGCGCGGAGAAGAGGATATCACGAACGCCGATGCTGCGGCCGTGGCCTGGGTGGGCGATAGTCCCAGAACGCGGGCCACGCTTGGCGCGCTCCCGCAGGTCGGACAGGAGTCGCCGTCCACCACGGAAAAGAGGAGCAGTGGATGTCACGAGTATCGGAGTTCGGCGAGAAGCCGACCAGCGGCTACATCCTGTACGGCATGCGAGCCTCGCTCTACACGGGAAAGGCCCGCGCCTATCTGATCAAGCAGGACATCCAATACGAGGAGATCGTACCGGGCAGCCCGCATTTCCTGAAGGAGATCGTCCCGAAGATCGGTCGCATGATCATCCCGGCGATCGAGACACCGGATGGGGAGATCATCCAGGACAGCACCGAGATCATCGATCACTTCGAGCAGAAGGGACTGGCCAGAGAGACCGCCTACCCCAGCACACCGCGCCAGCTCGCCGTTGCGCACGTCCTCGAGCTCTACGGCAGCGAAGGCCTCCTGCGCCCGGCCATGCACTACCGCTGGAGCTTCCCTGAAGTCAACGACGCCTTCATCGAGAGGAACTTCGCCGACGGCCTTCGGCCCGGCGCCCCCGAGGAGGAGGCGCTCGAAGCCGCCCAGCAGGGGATGAAGCGGATGCGAATGGCGGCGGCCGCGTTCGGAGTCTCGCCCGAAACGATCCCGCTGATCGAGGCTGCGTATCTGGAGCTCCTGGAGCTTCTCCAGGCTCACCTCGGCGGCGCTTCCTACCTGCTCGGGGGGCGGCCGTCGCTCGCGGACTACGGCTTGATCGCACCGCTCTACGCGCACCTCTCGCGCGACCCCCATCCCTCGCTCCTGATGAAGCAACGAGCCCATCGCGTCTTTCGTTGGACGGAGACAATGAACTCGAGGAACGCCGAGTACGGGGGTATTCCGAGCGAGTCCGGCGATCTCTTCGCCAGTGACGCGATCCCCGACACGCTGAAGGCGATCCTCCGTCACGCCGCCGAGGACCTGGTTCCCGAGACGCGGGCGACTGCCCATTTCATCGACGAGTGGCTGGAGACCCACGACGACATCGAGGAAGGCGCCGTCCTGGAGCGAGGTCTCGGGCTGTGTCGCTTCGAGTTCCGCGGAAAGACCGTCCATGCGCTCGCACAGCCCTACCGGATCTTCTTGCTGCAGCGCCTGCAGGACGCCTGCAACGCCATGCCCGCCGAGGATCGCCGGGCCGTGGAGGATCTCCTCGCGGAGGTCGGACTCGACCCCCTCCTGCAGATCCGGACGCGGCGGCGTGTAGAGCGCGCGAACCATCGCGAGGTCTTGGGAGCGACAGGTAAAGAGCCACCGCACCGCGATGACCGAGAACGGCGGAGGAACGGTCGGCGCCGGTGAGGCCGCCATGACCCTCCACATCCTGGAGAAGTCGTAGAGACGGCCGGTTCTGCCGTGGACGGATCTCGGACGACGGATCGAAGGTCGGACCCTACAGTTCGCCACGAATACAGCGGCGGTAGAGGACTGCCATGTCTTCCGCCGTGCACGGCAGAGGATTGCTGTCGCTGGAGGGATCGGCGGCTGCCATCGGTGCCAGACGGTCGACCAGATTCTCGGTCACGCCGAGTGCTGACAGGGTCTCCGGAATCTCCAACTCCCGACGCAGCGACACGACCCAGTCGAGCACCCCCGCAAAAGAGACCTGTGGCAGGTCCAGGTAACGGGCGAGGTTTTCCATCTTGGCTTCGATCGCTTCGCGATTGAACTGCAGCACGTAGGGCATCACTACGGCATTGGTGAGACCATGGTGGGCTCCCAGTACGGAGCTGACCGGGTGTGAGAGGCTGTGCATGGCGCCGAGACCCTTCTGAAACGCGGTCGCGCCCATGCTGGACGCCACCATCATCTGCGCCCGCGCCTCCAAGCTCGCGCCGTCGCGATGGGCGACCGGCAGCCACTGCTGGATCAGTCTGATGCCCTCGAGCGCAATGCCCTGGGCCATGGGGTGGTAGCCAGGGCTGCAGAAGGCCTCCAGATTGTGCGACAGCGCGTCCATGCCGACCGCGGCGGTCACCTGCGGCGCCAGGCCCAGCGTCAGCTCGGGATCGGCGATGACGATGGCCGGCAACATCCTCGGGTGGAAGATGATCTTCTTGGTCTGATCGCTCGGGTCGGTGATCACCGACGCGCGGCCGACCTCCGAACCGGTCCCCGAGGTGGTCGGCACCGCCACCACGGGCGCGATGCCGGCCGCGTTCACCCGCGTGTACCAGTCCTCGCGATCCTCGAAATCAAAGAGCGGCCGGTCCTGTCCGACCATCAGGGCGATGGCCTTGCCCGCATCCAGGCCGGAGCCGCCGCCGAGCGCGATCACACCGTCGTGCCCTCCGTCGCGGCAGGCTGCGACACCGGCGGTGACGTTCTCGGCCACCGGATTGGCCTGCACGTCGCTGAAGACCTCGCAGCCCAGGCCGGCATCGCGACAAGAGGACACGGCGGACGCCACCATGGGCAAAGAGCGCATCCCTTCATCGGTCACCAGCAGCGGGCGTTGCATTCCCAACTCCTGGCAAACAGAGGGGAGCTCCCGGATGCGGCCGGCCCCGAAGCGGATCGAGGTGGGGTAGTTCCAGTTGCCGCGGAGTTGCATGGCTTGGCTCACTCCAATGGTTGGCTCGACGCTGCGACCCTTCCCCCTCACATGTCGTCCAGGGTACTGCCCCGAGGGGATTCTCGGTAGGGGACGTTCCTGCCCAACTGCCCCGTCCCCGGAGCACCGCGGGATCGGATAAGCTCTCGATCGTCATGAGCAAGAACGCGCCGATGCGTGAGTCGGCGGCGGGCGCCGTTGCGGACCATCGTCTGATCACCGAGCCCTGGTACCTCTCCATAGGCGACGAGATCGCGGTCTTCCTCGCCGCGTACCAGGAGCGGTTGCCGGTGCTGCTCAAGGGGCCAACGGGCTGTGGGAAGACGCGCTTCATCGAGCACGTCACCTGGCGCCTCTACCGTGGCCAGGGGGCCGCCGAACCGCGTAGCCGACTCGAGACTCCCTTGATCACGGTCGCTTGTCACGAGGACCTGACGGGGACGGACCTGGTGGGGCGCTACCTGCTCGCCGGAGACGAGACGATCTGGATGGATGGACCGCTCACGCGCGCAGTGCGCGAGGGGGCCATCTGCTACCTGGACGAGATCGTCGAGGCGCGGAAGGATACGACGGTGCTGATCCACTCGCTGACGGATCACCGCCGCATGCTGCCCGTGGAGAAGCTCGGTGAGACGCTCGATGCGCACCCCGACTTCCTGCTCGTCATCTCCTACAACCCGGGCTATCAGAGCGTCCTGAAGGACCTGAAGCCGAGTACGCGCCAGCGCTTCGTCAGCCTGGATTTCGATTACCCGGACGTCGAGCGCGAGACGCGAATCATCGCGCACGAGAGCGGGATCGATGAGGCGTCGGCCGAGCGGCTGAGCGTGGTCGGCGAGCGCGTGCGCAACCTTCGCGAGCACGGCTTCGAGGAGGGAGTCAGCACGCGCCTTCTGATCTACGCCGCGAAGCTCATCTCGCGCGGCATCGAGCCGCGGCGGGCCTGCGACCTGGCCATCGCACACTCGGTCACCGACGACGAAGAGGTCGTGCAGGCGATCAACGAGATCGTCGACGTTCTGCTTCCCTGAGGTCCGGATGGAAGCGGCATCGCACAGCGTGAACCTCGTCGAGGCCCAGCGCCTGCTCTCGCTCTTCGCGCAAGGGATCTCGGGCCGCTACTTCCACCTGCAACCGCTGGGAACCCTGAGGGGCGAGTTCCGGCCGGATGCACCGACAAATGACGGGCGGACGCTCTTCCTGCCCGATGCGGTCGAGGAGTTCGCAGAGCCGCGCCAGAACCTGGGCTTCTACAAGGTCGCCGTCATGCACCAGCTCGGATTCTTCGAGTTCGAGACCTGGGCCTTCGATCTCGCCGAGGCGCGGCGGCGCGTGCCCGGGCTGGCATCGCGCGAGCCCGAGAGGTGGCGCGCACAGCCAGGGGAGCTGGAGATGTTCTTCGCCTGCTTCCAGGAACAGCGGCTCGTGCGCCGGCTATTCGGCGTCCTCGAGGACCACCGTGTGGACTCTGGGCTGGCTCGCGCGTATCCCGGTCTGCAGCAGGACTTGAGCCGGGCGATGGCGCTCGCTCTCGAGCGGCGTGGGGCTCTGCCATCCATCGAGGGAGCGGCCGGGCTCCTGGAAGCTCTGGTGCGCTGCACGCTTCGGGCTGGCCTCGAGACGCTGCGCGCGGCGGACGCGACGGGTCTCGTGGAGACCCTGATCGACTCGGCACGGCGCGCGGGTGAGCCGCAGGCCGACGTCTACACTAGCGCCGAGCAGGCCATCCGCTGTCTCGAACTCCTGCGAACCGCCGGGATCGAGGAGACGCTCGGGGTACTCATGCTCGATGAGGTCGAGGGCTCGGTGGACTTCGTCGACTTCCGCGGCGATGCCCCGCTCGACCTCGCGCAGCTTCGTTTGCGCATCGAGACGACGCAGCACGCGCTCGAGACGCTGGGCGAAGCGGGGACCGTCATCTCGCCCGATTCGCTCCAAGGCATCAACGAGGATGAGCCCCCGGAGGAGCTCACGACAGCGCTCCAGCGACGCATGGATTCGGACCGCGGCATGCTGCGCCGTGCCTTCGGCGGCGTCAGCCGCGCTGAGCGGAGCTTCCTCTACGACGAGTGGAACTACCACGAGCGGGGCTACCTCCGCGGCTGGTGCCGGCTCCACGAGGAGCGGCTCAAGGGAGAGGACGGGCCGGCTTTTTTGGAGTCGGTACACCACAGGCACGCAGCGCTTCTCTCGCGGGTGCGGCGGCAGTTCCAGCACATCAAGCCCGAGTCGACCGAGCGCGTGCGCAAGGTCTCGGACGGCGAGGAGATCGACCTCGACCGCGCGGTCGAGGCCCGGAGCGACATCCGCGCCGGCCTGGCGCCGAGCGAGCGCGTGTACATGCGCCGCGATCGCGCGCGTCGCGAGGTTGCTGCGGCCTTTCTCGTCGATCTCTCGGCCTCGGTGAGGGAGCCCGTGCCTGAACCGGAAGACGAGCCCGAGAAGCCGCTCGACGGCGATAGCGAAGGCCGCCCATTCTGGGGTGGCCGCCCTTCACTCATGGATCGCGACGAGCAGCGCCGCCGGGTGCTCGACATCCAGAAGGAGGCGCTCGCGCTCATGGTGCAGGCGCTCGAGGCACTCGGCGACGAGTACGGCATCTACGGCTTCTCGGGGGAGAGCCGCGAAAACGTCGAGTTCTACGTCGCCAAGGAACTCGGCGACCGCCTGGGCGTACAGGTCTGGAACGCGATTTCGGCGATGCGCTCCCATCGCTACACACGAATGGGTACGGCGATCCGCCACACGATCCGAAAGCTCGAGCGCCAGGATGCCCGCCGCAAGGTGATGCTCGTGATCTCGGACGGCTACCCACAGGACATCGACTACGGACCCGATCGGGACGACCGCCAGTACGGCATCCACGACACGGCACAGGCCCTGCGCGAGGCGGAGCTCGCGCACATCCAGACCTTCTGCGTAACCATCGACCGGGCCGGTCACGACTATCTGAGAACGATGTGCCCCGAGGGACGCTACCTGATCATCGACGAGGTCGAGTCACTTCCAGTCGAGCTCGGAAAGGTCTACCGCCGTCTGACCCGGAGTTGACTGAGGACCTGGCCCTCGCGGTAGGTCGTGTGGCTGGGGCGGGCGGAAAGAATGTGTTGCTTTCCCCAGCTCGTCACCTTCTTGAATGCGTCCGATGCGATGAAGCTTTGGTACGCCGACTCGTTCGTCCAGCGCGAGAATCGGAGGCTCCCGCCGACAGCCCATTGAGCCGGCTGCGCTATCCTGGGGTTGCGGTCATTCGACGTGACACCAGGAGGGACGAGTCGTTGTCCGGGTCCATCGGTTCCGAGAACGGGCAAAGCAGGGATGGAAGCGGTGCAGAGGCACGCGCGCTCTTCTCGCCCGGTCAGTTGATTCACCACAGGCTCTTCGACTATCGCGGCGTCATCGTCGACGTGGATGCGACGTGCCAGGCGAGCGAAGAGTGGTACGAGCGGGTGGCGTGCTCGCGTCCGCCGCGGGATCAGCCGTGGTACCACGTCCTCGTGCACGGTGCGACTCACATGACCTACGTCGCGCAGCGCAACCTGGAGCCGGACGAATCGGGCCAACCCATCGCCCATCCGCTGCTCGACCATTTCTTCAGTGTCTTCCGAGAGGGCCGCTACGAGACCGGAGATCCGGTCAACTGAGCACAGCGCAGGCAAGTCGGAGGGGACCTCGATGGCATGGGACTACATCATCGCGGGAGGGGGAACGGCTGGTTGCGTGCTGGCCAACCGGCTCTCGGCGGACGGAGCGAGCAGCGTCCTGATGCTTGAGGCCGGTGGGTCGGACAGGACGCCGGTCGTCCGCATTCCGGCGGGCGAGATCTTCGCCATCGCCAGCGGCAGGTACAACTGGAACTACGACGCGGAGCCCGATCCTTCGCTGAACGACCGTGTGACCAAGTGGCCGGGGGGCAAAGTCCTGGGTGGCAGTAGCTCGATCAACGGGATGATCTACCTCCGCGGGCAGCGAGAGGACTACGACGACTGGGCTCGCCTCCTCGGCAGCACCCGCTTGTGGAGCTACGCCGACGTCCTCCCGTACTTCAAGCGCATGGAGTCCAATGAGTTCGGCGCCAGTGAATACCACGGCGACAGTGGCCCCCTGAGTGCCTCACACGTGGCTACGCCCCACCCCGTTGCGGAGGCCTTCGTCGAGGCCGGCGTGGAGATCGGCATCCCCCACAATCCCGACGTGAACGGCGAACGGCAGGAGGGAATCGGCCCCATCCAGGGCTCGATCCGCAGGGGGCGGCGACACAACACGGGATTGGCCTATCTGCGGCCGGCCCGCCGCCGCTCGAATCTGAGCGTCATCACGCACGCAACGATAGACCGGATCTTGTTCGACGGCACCCGTGCCGTCGGCGTGCGCTACAAGAAGCGGGGGAGGATTCGAGAGGAGCGCTCGTCCGGCGAGGTCATCTTGTCCGCGGGTGCGCTCGCATCGCCCACCGTCCTGATGCGCACGGGCCTGGGGCCTCGAGAGCATCTGAGTCAACACGGCATCTCCGTTCTTCGTGAACTTCCCGGCGTCGGAAAGAACTTGCAGGAGAATCCGATCGCATTTCCCGGGGCCTTCGTGAACGTGAGCACACACAATACCGAGCTCACACCCTATCGTTTTGTTAAACACGGACTCAACTGGCTGCTGTTCGGGAAGGGGCCCGCTGCCGGACCGGTTGTCCACGCGGCAGCCTTCATCCGAACCCGGCCCGATCAGGAGAGCCGTCCAGACGTGCAGCTCCAGCTCTTCCCGGTCATCTACGCGAGTGAGCCGGGCACTCCTGTTCGGTTCCTGGAGCGTCCCGGTGTTCTCGTGGGCGTCAACGCCTGCCGGCCGCGGAGCTGCAGCGAGATACGGCTTCGCTCCCCGAACCCCGACGACCCCCCCTGTATCAAGTCGAATCTGTTCAGCGATCCCGATGACGTCGAGCGGACCATCGCCGGCTGTCGCGTGGTGCGCGAGATCTTCGCGGCCAAGGCCTTCGCCCCCTACTTCGAGCAGGAATTCCTCCCCGGACCCCTTGTGCAGAGCGATGCCGAGTACGAGCAGTTCCTGCGCTTCAGCACCCTTCCCGCCTATCACCCGGTCGGAACCTGCAAGATGGGAGTCGGGGATGACGCCGTCGTCGACGAACGGCTGCGCGTCCTCGGAGTCCAGGGACTCAGGGTGGTCGATGCCTCTGTCATGCCGGTGATACCGAGCGCGAACACCAATGCCCCTACCATCATGGTCGCGGAGCGGGCCTCCGACCTCATCCTCGAAGACCGACCCGGGAGCTGAGAAAGCGAGAGGCTCACTGCTGCGGGTCATTCAACAGAACTGGTAGGTGAGGCGGAGACGCGGGGAGTTACCCTATATGAGTCGCTTGGAAGCAGAGCAGGAGAACCGTCCGCGAGCCGCCGAGGGAGGGACCGCGCTGCCCCGCGTGACGTTCGACGGCGCCGATTTCGCTTTCGAGGACGCGGTGCAGCGCGCTGGGCTCGAGGATCACCTCCGGGAATTCTTCGGCCCCCGCGCCTCTGTGCAGCAGTTGATCGACACCTGCACCGTGGACGACGTGCGCCTCGATACCCTTCGGCTGTCGCGACACGGCCCCTGCCTCTTCGAGACCCGGGCAGCCTTCGCCAACCCGGACCAGAGCGTCAGCGGCACCTTCGTCAACCTGTGGCAGCGCGGCGATCGGGGACGGCTCGCCAGGACTCGGGAGGGACGGCTCTTCATCACCGGTTCGAGATCGCGGCTGGCCCTGCAGCTGCACGCCAACCTGGTCGACTTCGCCCGTCGTACCGAGCGCGTCGACCGAGTGGAGGTGGAGGCGCGAGAGGTCGGCCGCTACGCGTACCGCTTCATGCACGGTGTCGAAATCGATGCGGCCACCCGCGCGGAGATCGGGCGGCGGCTGGCGGACGCCGGCCCCGTGCTCGGGATCGAGTTCGACGCCGAGCTCTTCGAGACCCTCCGAAGCCCGCGGGAGATCGTGGACTTCGCGGTGCTCACGCG
>Ga0255055_10000126_pt1 | contig 55563 bp, 53 predicted proteins | sample JV7_2_27_MG_FD_188633 | JGI IMG/M metagenome (GOLD analysis project Ga0255055, IMG submission 188633) | Seawater microbial communities from Jervis Inlet, British Columbia, Canada - JV7_2_27 | ecosystem: Environmental > Aquatic > Marine > Inlet | place: Canada: British Columbia | collected... | reverse complement strand
CAATTAGTTTCAGAATATAATGTAACGAGTGAAGTTCCTGATTTTATATTTAACCAAGATGTTTTAAACATTACAAGTATCTACTCATATAGAAAAACTGATCAGTTTTATAATATAACTACAAAAATCTATGAACCATATACAATTGAATATCAAATTGAAAGTGCTTCTATTACATATATATTTAAAAACTCCGAAAATGAAATTTTAAATACCATATCACAGCAAGTTACGAGTAATTCCACAACCTTTTTACACAATATCACTGATGCGTTTGAAATCGGACAAGGTTATTCCCTTCAAATATTTGTTAATTCAACAAATTTTGGAACTTCTCATGAAGTAAAACAATTTAATGTTATCTCCGGATTAGTCGACTCGCCATTTTTAGGGTTACCCGACGTGCTATATCAAGGACCTGTTATTAACATTACAATCCCAATCAATAATACCCGCAATCAAAATGTAAATTTAACAGTTTCCATGGAGGGAATTGATATAATTAATGAATTTCAAAATATTACATTTAATACTCTTGTTTTAACTAATGTTACATTTAATCTTACAGCTACGCTCGGCGCAGCTATTGGCCCTCAGACGATTAGTTTTATATTTTCAGAGGGTAATATCACCTACTTAGAAATATTAAAAGTAATAGATATAGGACACTCATTCGATTATACTGATTTCATATATCAATACAAGATAGTCGATGGAGTGAGCGCTTTTAGTTCGTTAACTTTGATTAATTTCCTTCCAAATAGTTCCCAAACATTGAATGTTAGTTTCTATGAAGATGATAATTTAATTCTCAGGGAAGAGACACATTTGAACGAAAAAGAAATTAAAACTATCGATTACGATTTAGACTATACAGATACAGAAACTCATATCGTGAATGTCACTATGAAAATTTCAAAGGGAAATACAGATTTTTATAGTAAACAATTTAACGTAGAGATAATAGAGAAATTCGAAATTATAAGCGCTTCTTTTCCAGAAACAATACTGCAAGGTGGTGTAGCTCAGTTTATTTTAATTATAGAAAATAACCACGAGTTATCCGAACTATTTATAGTCTATGTAAACGGAGCTCAAGTTGATGCTAATCTCAATGGTTTAGGGCCGGGCATCAATAGAATCGTAGTTGAAGTAATTCCTAGCATAAATCCTTATGACTTTGGAAAAAAATCTTATACTTTTGAAATAAGAGATAGTTTGGATGAGCCTATTGTAAAATACTACTTTGAAGTACAGATGGAACTGTCATCATTCAATTTAGTACTATTTTATGTACTTCCTGTGTTAATTCCTATTAGCATTATTTTAATATATAAAAACAAAGAGATAAAGAATAAAATGTTAAGAAGATGATTAATGATGATTAAACGAAAGCGATTTATTAAAAATGTAATATTTGCTCTTACTCTATTCTCAATAGTTCTGGGTATTTGGGCTATGACAATTAACGTAAGCAACATAACAACACTAGAAAACGATAACGATAAATTCTTAGTAGATTTTAAGAGCGATCTTGAAGTGAAAACCGCTAGCAACGGGAATCCCTCGTTAGATTACTCGGCTGTATCTCAAAACGCGTCATTAATTTATAGATTATTCGAATCTATAGAATTTAAAATAAATGCTTCAAAATTCGCTAACCCTAATTATACTATCATGCAAATTCAATATTCAAACGGAGATATAGAAGATTTTAATATGATAAATGAGGGTGGAACAGAAAATTTTACTTATACTTATTGTCCAGTGTATAACGCTCCATTAGATTTTCAAAATGTAAGCTTTCTGATATACAATATGTCAGATTCTCTTCTTAGTTCCTCAATCCCGATAACAAACTTCACAATTACGACAAATTATTTCATATCCCCTGATAAAACAGAATATAATAGGGGTGATACCCTCGATGCTGATTTAGGTGTAAGTAATTTCCCTCAACCCTATGATTTTAACTGGAATGTGTCGATAGTAGACAGTGATAACGAGACTTTACAAAATGTTCTGTTTAATATTGGTAATGATCTTTTCCATACCTCTATTCTAATTGATGATCGATTTGAATTCTCAAATAAACTCTATTATATTAAACTTAACATGACTGATGTTTCAAGTGGTACTAAGGAAGCTGCGTATCTACCATTTAGAGTTTTGAATACGTTACCTGAAATTTCAGTTCCTACAGTTAAATTTTCTAAAGATCCATTAAAAAGAGCAGAAGATTGCATAATAACATTAAATGCAACAGACCAAGATCCAGACACACTTCCCGAAAATCTAACCGTTTCCATGGTAATCCAAACATCCACCGGGGAATTATTAGCTCCAATTGAATTAACAAACCATAATAACTGGACTTTCTCAACTACTTTTTCGGTAGCTACTAACAAACCAGTAGGCAAATATCAAATAAGTATCGAAGTTGAAGACCAGTATGGTGGAATAGGCTCCTATATTACATCTATAACTATCCAAAATAATCCTCCCGAAATTTTAGGCTATATCGTAAACGGATTGAGCATGAACCAAAGTATAACTGTGAATTATGGTGAAGATTTAGTTTTTAGTTTTGATGTTACCGATGTTGAAAACACCATTGCTTATATTACAGTAGCACTTTTAGACGCTGATGAAAATTGGTATAATATCACCAGAGAATATATGCCTGGTATGAAAATAACAATTCGCACTGAGGAATTAATAACTGGTATTTGGATTGCTTACATCTCTGTAACTGATATTGATGGCGCTACGACATACCTTAATTCAGATTTTGGCTTAGCACCCCAAGAAATAAATGTATTACCTGATTTATTAACACCTATTCTGCCTTGGATTGGTTTTTCTATAGGGATTATACTTGGTGTGTTAGTAGGAGTGGGTATATTATACAAGAAATTTAAGCCTAAATCTGTAGAGTTGAAAAAAGCACCCTCTAAAAAATCAGCTCCACAAAAACCTGCAAAAAAAGTGAAGTCAGTTCCTTCAAGAAAAAAAGATGTAGAAGAAGAAATTGAGAAAGATGAAGTACAAGAGGTTGAACCTTCCTCCAAAGAACCACAAAGAAAAATAAAAAGAAAGTTAAAATAGGAAAAATATTCTTATTTTAAACTTTAAATTTCTTTCTAAATTAGTGTTTAAGCTAAAACATCGTGAAGTCGATATTGAAACTTTCCTAGTTTCCCTCCGTAATTGCCTGCACTAATTTTAGTAATCCCCGGAACTTGAACTGCAGCGTGTATACCTAATTTCATTGCCTCTTTGATGATTTCCTCAGATGCACCATCAAGTATTATTTCGTATACGCAATTATCTTTTTCTCCTAATAGGGAGTTGTTAATTTTCTGTCGGAGAGTTGGACATAAGGGATCATTTGTTGATGCGTTTAAGAAACTATAGGCTGAGCCAACTTTAGAACCTGAACGCGCTATTCCGCCTGGAAAAGGGGCTATAATATTTTCCAAATTTTTTATCGCTTCAATAGATTTCTCAGACGCTTCTAATGTAGCTTTCTGTGTTTCACCATATATTAAGAAATTACCTCCAGCGATTCCCTTTCCGACTTTGAAAACACTCTGTACTTTAAATTCCCCATCCATAACAGGAATTTTCCACGCTTCGAATGGATAAGATCCTTCAATTTTTTCCTCAAATTTATCTCCAAAAAATTTTAATTTATACCCCGTCTTGATTTCAAAATCTTTTTCTGGAACGAGAGAGGTATTTAAAGCGTCAAAACAAGCTGTAGTTGGGCAAGTTAACACACATTGTCCTATTCTGTTTAACAACACTTGATCCATCTTATCCTTTTTAGTTTTAAAAAACATCAAGGCAACTCCTGGACGCTTATCGGGAGTCTTGTCTGCTGGGACATACACATCAACTCCTGCCTCTGCATCGCAGTGGATTGTTGACGTTCCATAACCAGTTGCGATCTGACCTGCAATTTTTACCCATTTCTCATTTATCGCAGTTACTAGGATTCTGGTAAAAACTGCTCCGAAGGCTTCGCAAAAAGTATCTTCTATTTCCACTCCATTTAATTCCATTTTCTAATCAACTTTTTAATATCTATTTTAATATCTAAATAAGATAATAATTACAATTTTTAAAAACGTTAATTAATTATCAATCAAAAGAACTAATAGAATTTATCAATATATATTTAATAAATTCAAAGATGCTAAAAATGAGTGAAGATAAAATATTAAAAATTGGAATTTTAAAAAACGGGACTATAGGGTCCTCCTTGTTACTTGCTTTTCTTATGGATGAAAGAGCGGAGTCAAAAAGAATTAATGTTCGGGAAGTTACCTCAGGAGCGAAGATGAATCCATCAGAACAATGTGTAGAAACCATGCAAAAATTGTTAGAATTCGAACCTGATTTGATTTTAATGTCAAGTCCAAATGCAGCCCTTAAAGGTCCAAAAGCAGCAAGAGAATTAGCGGGAAATATTCCTACTATCGTGATTTCTGATGCACCTGCAAAGAAAGCTATTGACGAGTTTAAAGAGAGAAATATGGGGTACATTATCATAGGCTGCGACTCAATGATAGGCGCGAGACGACCTTTTCTAGATTCAATTGAAATGAGTTGCTTTAATGCTGATTTATTAAAAGTTCTTGCAATTACTGGGGTGTTCAACATTATAACTAATGAGTTAAACAAAGTTCTAATGGACATGCTTGAAGGAAAACCTCCGATATTACCCCAAATCACAATTAATGCAACTAACGCTACAGAAGCAGCAGGATTTTCGAATCCATATGCTCAAGCCAAAGCCTTCGCTGCTTTTGAACTTGCCGCCTCGATTTCAAAAATCACTGGAAAAGCATGCTTTACTTTGAGTGAAAGAGAGGAATATATGCCATTATTAACTGCGGCTCACGAAATGATGAAGGCAGCAGCTGAATTATGCATGGAAGCAAGAGAAATAGAAAAGTCTAACGATTCAGTTTTAAGAATGCCTCATCACGCTAAACAACACATTTTAACTAAGCGTAAACTACACGAAAAAGAAGCATAACCTAAGCGATTATTCTAGGAATAAAAAAATCCTAGTTTTTATTTTAATTTGTTATAAAGAACAAAGTTTTAGAGTTAAAGTTAAATCTCATTCTTATTAAGGTATTCTTTCAATTTTTTATACTCTTCCCCATTCAAGGAGTCAATTACTGTCTTAAAAGTTTCAGAAGTTTTATTTTTTGTAACAATCATCAACACAGATCCATTACTTACTTCTTTTACTATAATATAATTATTGTCACTTTCGTATATGACAGTGGATAATTCTAAAGGGGACAATGGAGAATCTGAAAGATTCATAATCTTAGTGAAAATTTGATATATATTCGATTCAAGTGTTCCTATTTCTAGCTTCATAAATTGAAGTTTATGCTGTAATTCTATTTTTCCTAATGTTGATGCTATTATTAGACCATCCGGTTGATTAAACAAGAAGTACTCCGAGATTGTAATAACCTTTAATTGGTCTAGCATGTGCCTTATCTTTCCTAGTTTTTGGAGCGCTAAAGTATTTTGTTGAATTTTATAATCTAAAATTTCTATTAATCTATGTTGAGCACTCCCCTCTTTCACCGATACAGGGGTAAAAGCAAGTTTATTTTTCATATCGTCTGAGAGTTTATCCATAAGTAGTTCATAAATTTCGTCTTCTGTCGATTCTTGAAGATCAATTTTATTTAGTAAAACATACACTTTCTCGACTTGAGGACTAAATTCAAAGATATACTTCAAAAAATTATCAAAAATTTCTTTTAAACGAGGTTCGATTGCCGCTGAATCCACCATGAAAACTGCCGTCATTACTTCAGAAAATACAAGCTCTCGTTTTTTTTCAGAGAAGTATCTGTCCATATAAAGTTGTTGTCCTCCTAGATCCCAAAGGGATAATTCCATAATTCCACGAAAGATAAAATTTTCCCTCGAAATCCCTTTTGTAGGCTTTAAATTGAGCACTTTCATGAAATTATATCCTAAGCAAGTAGTACGCAGAAGCGATGTTTTGCCCGCGCCACCAGGACCAAATAATAGTACTTTTATTTTATCTCACCATTAAACAATTTATGCTTCTAATATATTTTTTATAAAAGGATGTTTATTTAATTTTTTCTAATTATGGATAATTTTATAGACATCAAAAATATTGACGATTGAATTAAATATAATTTTAAATTACCTTAAATACAATTTAATTTCATATAAAAAAGAATGTGAACAACTATGAATTTGGAAGATTATATTAGAAATGTCCCTAATTTCCCTATAGAAGGGATTCAGTTTAAAGATGTTACAACCTTATGTAAAGTCCATTCCTCTTTTAAAGAATCTTGTGATAGATTAGTTAATTATTTTAAAGATAAGGGAATCACAAAAGTCTGTGCTGTTGAAGCCAGAGGTTATATATGGGGTGGTGTATTAGCTTATCAGTTAGGTGTGGGATTTATTTTAATACGAAAGCCAGGAAAACTGCCTGCTGAAACGATTAGTGAGATTTATGAACTTGAATATGGAACTGATACAATTGAGATGCATAAGGATGCAATAGAAAAGGATGAAAAGGTCTTATTATTTGACGATTTATTAGCAACTGGTGGTACGGCAAAAGCTGCATGTAATTTAATAGAAAAAGCAGGGGGTATCGTTAGTGGAATTGCATTTGTTATTGAACTTACTGGGAGCTTACACGGCAGAGATAAACTAAAAGGTTATAATATTGTTAGTTTAGTTAAGATTCCTGTAGAGGAATAGTCTTACAACTAAAATTGTTCCTTAATATATTAATATAAAAACCCATTTTTTTCCCTTAAAATTCTCCATAATAATTAGTCTGAAAACTTAAATAACGCTCTGTACTTTATACTCACAGTAGTATATTAAACATAATACTAGGTGTAGATCTCATTCCAGAACTTAAAAAAACGCCCTTCTATAACCATCATATAAAATTAGGAGCAAAGTTGGTAGATTTTGCTGGTTTTAGTATGCCAGTTCAATACGACAGCATCATAAAAGAGCATGAAGCAGTACGATCTAAAGCAGGTGTATTTGATGTTTCTCACATGGGCGAATTTCTGTTGGAGGGTGGGGATGTCATTGATTTTCTTCAATATATAATGATAAACGATTTAAATCTACTCGAAAAGTCGAAAGGCCAATATTCTTGCATGTGTTACGATAACGGTACCGTCGTTGATGATTTAGTTTATTACGAAGAAAATACAAACAGATTTAGAATGATCGTTAATGCTGGTAATATTGAAAAAGACTTTCAATGGTTAAACGAACATATAGGTAGTAGAGATGTAAAAATCACAAACTTATCTTCAGAGCGATCTCGTTTAGCTTTTCAAGGACCAAAGTCTGATGAATATCTACAACCATTAATGGATGTAGATTTAAACTCGGTTAACCGGTTCTATTTTGCTCGCGGTAATTTAAATAAAGCTCCGATTTTTATCGCTAGAACAGGATATACTGGTGAGAGAGGATTTGAATTATCATTCGATAATGCCTACGCAGATAAAATTTGGAGTGATTTGATCCAAACTGGAGCATCTCCTGCTGGTTTAGGGGCAAGAGATTCTTTGAGGTTAGAGGCTACCTATTCTCTATATGGACATGAAATAAACGATTCAATAACGCCTGTAGAGGCAGGACTTTTTTGGTTAGTTAAACCTAAAGAAGGTATAGATTACATAGGGAAAAAAGTACTTATGGACCAAAAAATTCATGGAACTGAGAGAATTATCGTAGGATTAAACTTATTGGAGCGAGGGATAATTAGAGAAAACTTCAAAATTTTTAAGGAAAACGTCGAAATTGGGTATGTCACCTCCGGAGGATATTCTCCAACTCTCAAAAAGACGATTGGCTTAGGACTTATTAAAAAACGATACAAAGAGGTAGGAACTGAGCTTGAAATTCAAGTAAGAAATAAACATCTTAAAGGAATTGTCGTATCTATACCGTTCTTTCGCAATGTTTGAAGAACACAATATGTTATGGTAAGAGGTAGATAAATATGGATTATGAATTCCCTGATAACTTAAAATATACGAAAACTCATGAATGGCTACGAATCGAAGATAACACAGCCACAGTTGGTATAACAGATTTTGCTCAACATCAATTAGGTGATATCGTGTATATCGAGTTCCCAGAAATAGGGGTAATTTTGGAAAAACAGAACAGTGCTGGTGAAATTGAATCTGTAAAAGCAGTTAGTGAATTATCAATGCCATTATCTGGAAAAATTATAGAAGTAAACAGTAACCTTGTTGATAATCCCGAATTAGTTAATTCTTCTCCTTATGGCTCTGGTTGGATGCTTAAATTAGAATATACAAATGAATTGGAAATCAACGATCTTTTATCGGTTGAAGATTATAAGAGAATCGCAGAAGAAGAGAATTAACATGATTATGTTCAAACTTTTATTTTAAATTTTTTATTTATAGGAGTCGTTTAATATGGATTTTATATCTCATGATGAGAAAACAATAGCTGAAATGCTTAAAATTATTGATGTTTCCGAAGTAGATGATTTGTTTCAAGATATTCCTAAAGATTTAATCATTAAATCCTTAAATCTCTCTGATGGGATGTCGGAACCTGATGTTTTAGATAAAATGAGAGGGTATGGCAAGAAAAACAAAATATATCCTCATTCATTTTTAGGAGCTGGTTGTTATTATCACTATATACCTTCCTTAGTTGATTTTGTGATAAGTCGATCGGAATTTTATACTTCATACACACCATACCAAGCAGAAGCTAGTCAAGGCTATCTACAAGCAATTTACGAATATCAGAGCATAATTTCTCGACTTACTGAAATGGAAGTTGCTAACGCGAGTATGTACGATGGATCGACATCCCTTGCAGAGGCAGCTATCATGGCTTCCATTATAACGGGGAAAAATCAAGTAATTTTATTAGAAGGCGTCCATCCCGAGTATATTGACGTAGTGAAGACCTACTGTTGGGGGCAAAACATCGAACTTAAAATTACTTCTGAAGATAAATTGAATGATGTGCTGAACGAAGATATTGCCGCGGTTATGTTTCAAAGCCCTAATTTTTTTGGAGACATTACCGATGGTTTAGTGATGTCAAATAAGGTGAAGGAAAAATATCCCAACTGTTTGTTGATCCAGTGTATGACTGACCCTACATGTTTAGGTCTCTTGAAACCCCCTGGAAAAACTAATATAGACATATTTGTGGCAGAAGGTCAGTCCTTTGGAATAGATCCATCATTTGGGGGCCCAGGCTTGGGTATTTTCACAGCAAAAAAGAAATTTCTGAGGAAAATACCGGGAAGATTAGTAGGAAAAACTAAAGAGATAAATGGTGACCGCGACGGTTTCTTGTTAACATTACAAGCTCGAGAACAACACATTAGGAGGGAAAAAGCAAGTTCGAACATATGTACAAATCAAGCATTATGCTCGCTATCTGCGCTTATTTATCTCGTTTCATTAGGAAAAACTGGGTTGCGCGAAATTGCTACCCAGAATTTTCAAAAAGCTCATTATGTTAAGAAGGCGATAGCATTAATCCCGGGATATAAAATTTTGAACAAAAAACCCACTTATAACGAATTTATTGTAAGATGTCCAAACATTAATGGTTTAATTCGAGAATGCAAAAAAATGAACTTACTTCCTCCTCTTCTAATATCAACCTATTACCCTGAAATGTCAGACGTTGTTCTTGTTTGTGTAACTGAGCTAAATTCGAGTAGTTCTATCGAGAAATTCATTAAAGCTGCTAAACTAGCTATAAACAACGAAGAGGTGCTTGCTGACTAATGGATGCTAATGAGCTTTTAATATTTAATAAGGGGAATGAGCTTGTTCAACAAAATTTCATACCAAAACTAGATATTAAATCTGAAAGGATCGAAGAGATATTACCCAAAAATCTTATTAGAGAAGAACTACGAATTCCTGACGTCTCTGAAGTGGAAATCGTGCGCCATTATATAAAATTAAGTAAAATGAATTATGGCGTGGATTCTGGAATTTATCCACTAGGTTCATGTACTATGAAATATAACCCAAAAATCAATGAAATCGTAGCAAGAATGACTAGTTTTTCAAAACTACACCCTCTTCAAGATGAAAATGAAGGCGCTTTAGAAATAATGAATGAAATTTCACAATTGTTAGGTGAAATTACTGGAATGGATGGTTTTACGTTACAACCCGCGGCTGGAGCACATGGAGAATTAGTGGGGTTATTAATTATAAAAAAATATTTTGAAACTAAAGGAATTGTAAAAAATAAAATAATTATTCCAGATTCAGCCCACGGTACTAATCCGGCGTCTGCAAAAATGGCTGGATTTTCGATAGTTGAATTACAATCAAATAAACATGGCGAAGTTCCTCTGGATCACCTCGAATATGCGATGAAGCAAGGAGATGTAGCGGGAATTATGCTTACGAATCCAAATACTCTAGGAGTTTTTGATAGGCAAATTAAAGACATAACGAGAATTGTCCATGAACACGGTGGGTTGTGTTATTACGATGGAGCAAATTTGAACCCTATGTTAGGGATTTGTCGCCCTAAAGACATGGGATTTGACATTGTTCATTTGAACTTGCATAAAACTTTTTCTACCCCTCATGGGGGGGGTGGGCCTGGTTCTGGACCAGTGGGAGTTACTAACGAATTAATTTCGTTTCTTCCTATACCTTGTATTGTATCAACGGATAAAGGATTAATCTGTAATTATGAAAACCACGAATCAATAGGGAGAATTAAAGCTTTTTGGGGTAATTTTAGCATAATTTTAAGGGCTTTTGTTTATATTCTTTCTCTAGGTGGTGATGGATTAAAACGAGTTGGACAAATTGCGGTATTAAATGCTAATTATCTGAAAACTCTGCTGAAGAAAAAATATAATCTTCCATACAACAGGATTTGTCAGCACGAATTTGTCCTATCTGATAAGTACTTACCAAATGAGATTACTACTGAAGACATAGCAAAACGGATTCTGGATTATGGTTTTTACGCTCCAACAATTTATTTTCCACTAGTTGTAAATGGAGCTCTAATGATTGAGCCAACAGAAACAGAATCTAAAGGCTCATTAGACAAATTTGTTGAAGTTATGAACCAAATTCGTAATGAAGCGCTAAATGAACCCGAAAAACTAAAAAATGCGCCATCTAATACACCTATTGGACGCCTTGACGCAGTTAATGCTGCCAGAAAACCGATATTACACGATTAATTACAATTAAAAAGCTATATCGAAACTAGGAATAATAATTATAAAAAAATATAGATTAAATGATGTTGTTTTTTTAAATTATTGATCCTGAAAGAGAATGCTTACATGTACACTCGTTTTCAAAATCAATTTTAGGGATTGTTAGTTCTAACATTTTCATTAAGTTTATTGAGTTTTTCGCCATAGTTTCTAAAATTTCTTCTATACTCACAGCAAGTTTCTTTACTGGCCCTCCACATGTTTCACAATATTCTTTAATTTCCACGACTCCACAGTTCTGGCATTCACCTGCCCATACATCTAAGTCTGTTACCATGGCAATACAACTGTAGTAAATCTCTTTTTCAGCTGCGAGGACTACTTCAGGGTAAGTTGTCATTCCTATGATATCTCCTCCCCATTGTCTAAACATTTTAGATTCGGCTCTTGTCGAAAATCGAGGACCTTCAATACAAACATATGTGCCACCATTTAGAATATCTAATCCTTCAATGCTTTTTCCAGTTTCGTAAAAAAGATCATTAAGATAGCTACAATATGGATCCGCTTGGTTAATATGACACACTTGTCCACCTTCATAAAAAGTATCTAATCTCTTTTTTGTTCTATCTATATATTGATCTACCATGATAAATCTACCTTTATCGTGCTCCTTTTTTAAAGATCCAACAGCTGATGGGGAGATTATACCCTTGACTCCCAATTCTTTCAATGCCCATATGTTAGCTCTAGAATTTACTTTGTGGGGTGGTATTGTATGACCTTTACCATGGCGCGAAATAAATGCAACTCTTTTACCTTTAAACCCACCAACTTGAATAAAATCAGAAGTGTGGCCATAAGGTGTATAAATTTTTAGCTCTTCAACATTTTCGAGTTCTATATCAGATCCTGTTCCACCAATTATTCCAATTTCAGCTTTACCTTCAAATTTCATAATTTACATCGTATTTTTTAATGTTTGAATTTAACTAAATAAAAAACTTGATATTTTTGGATTGTTTTAACTATGTAAAAAGTTTTTTGATATTTATTAAAAATTACTAGAGTTTTTTCACATGGTAAAAATTACATTTTTAGGGTGCTGTAGAGAAGTTGGACGCTCAGCAATATTAATTGAATCAAAAAATGGAGCGCAATGCATTCTAGATTACGGGATTCGATTTAAAGGGGAAGAACGGTTACCACTTAACGGAGAAATCCATAATCTTAAAGCAGTTGCTCTTTCTCATTGTCACGTTGACCATTCTGGAGGAGTACCATTTTTATTTAAAGATAGAGATGTCCCGTTTTTCACCAATCCATTAACACTAAGAGTTTCAGAAATCTTACTTGAAGATATGATTAAAATTTCCAATTATCCCTACCCTTTCGGATACAGGGAGCTTAAAAAAACTAGAAAAAACGCTTTATTTTTAAAAAATGGAGTACGCCAAAAAATAGATCATGAATTTTATCTTACTTTTTTCAGCGCAGGACATATCCCTGGAAGTGTTTCTATATTAGTTGAAGTCGATAAGAAGAAAATACTTTATACCGGCGACATCAACAACCAAGAAACAAACCTAATTTCTCCAGCTAACGCTCAGGATATACCCGAGATAGATGCTCTAATTACAGAATCCACATATTCTGATAGAGAACATCCCTTAAGAGAAGAACTCGAAAAAAAATTTATAGAAGACACAGTAAACATCATTGATAACGGTGGAAGTGTATTAGTTCCTGCTTTTGGAGTTGCTCGATCACAAGAAATTTTACTTGTTTTAGAAAAGTACAATTACAAAAATGACATTTACATCGACGGATTAGCAAGGAAAATTTTAACAGAGTATTCTGAATTTCCTGAATCTTTCCGGGATTTTACTCGCTATAAGTCAGCCGCGAAAAAAGCTCAATTTGTTTTTAAAGAAAAGAGAAAGAAAATAGGAGGAAAATCGCAAGCTTTGATTATATCACCGTCGGGTATGTTAAAAGGTGGAGCTGCTATAGATTACATCCCAACTTTTTTAGATGATCCAAAATCTGCTGTTTTTTTAGTTGGGTATCAAGTAGAGGGGACACCTGGTAGAAAATTAGTTGATGAAAAAATCTTTGAGTTTAAAGAGAAAGGCAAAAGAAACTACCCATCCCGAGATATGTTTATCAAAGCAAAGTGTAAAATAGAATACTTTGACTTCTCAAGTCACGCAGATAAAGCCCATATAAACGATTATATTAATAAACTTAAATTCCGCAATAATTCTAAATTTGTGTTTTGCGTACACGGAGATGAGAAATCAACAACATCCTTTGCTCACAATTTATCAAAAAAAAATTATAATTCTGTAGCACCAGAGATAGGAGAAAGCTATATTTTATAAAAAGTAATATTTTAAATCAAATTTCTAATTCTCTCGCAATTGTTTTTCAATCACGCTATCACAATTTTCTAAAAAAATGTCTATTTTATTTATTGGTACTTTCGTACCTGCTGCTGGGGGATGTCCACCGCCCAGGGCTTCTAAATTTGAAAGTTCTAAAGCTTCTCTAATTGCTTCTGAAAGATTTACGCCCTTTTCTACAATATCTTTGTGAGCTCTCCCCGATATTTTGAACACTTCCTCGTCCTTTCTTTTTGCGCACCCAAAAATTGGTTTATTTATGTCAATAATACCACTTTTACTAAATATTAACATGGAAGCAATCGTACCCACAATGTTTTCAAAAATAACATTTTCGCCAAAAAAATATTGGATATTGTTCTTGTATTGGATTTTATTCTCATCCTTTAACCACGATAACGCTTGACCTAAAGATTTCTTATAATTTAACAAGTGATCTTTTGCTTTGTTATAAGCAATTCTTCTATCTCCCATCGCTATAGCAATTCCTAAAGATGCGTTATCACTCCTTCCACATGAATTCAAAAGATAGGCAAAATCATTTAAATCATGTAATTGCGATCCCACAATTTCATTCTTTAATACATACCTACTTACAATAAGCTTCTCTATAATTTCAGAAGGCTCTATATTTAACTTAAGAGACATATACTCTATAATCGCTGAAGAAACTTTTTGTTTTTCTTCTTGATTAAGGTCGTTCAGTGTTTTTATGTCTCCTTGCGAAGTTTCCATTAAGATTCCTAATGATTTTAAGAATTTTAGCATTTTACTTACATTATCACTTAATCCTGGAAGATTTATATCACTTGAATATGAGATTGCTTCATTTAATGGCTTAATCGATGAAAAATTTAAATCGTTGTTCACTTCAACTAAATCTGCTTTGGTGGCATGTTCTAAAATTACAGCATTTAATCCAATAAAAGAATTATTAGGACCTCGACTTTGAACATCTCCTGTTGCTCCTACAAGTGCAATAGGAGATAAATCGAAATTTTTCTGATTTAAAGATTTTACAAAAAAATAACACATCCCCGCCCCTGAAATTTCACCGCTACCATCAAAGTCGTAGAAATAAGGGTTGATGTGCCAAGGTCTTGAGTTAGAGTAAATTTCTTTAATTTTATCATCGTTTTTATCCGAGACATTTTGAGGTAAATGGTGATCCAATATTATAAAAGGAACATTGATATCGAGATTATTTAGTTTTTCAGTGAGCTCTAAATACTGACCGCTTCCAAAATCAGCAAAGATTAAGAATTTCTTACTATCTTTAGAATTTTCTGCAATTTTTATTATCTCTTCTCTTTCCAACTGTCTTAAAATAGTAATTTGAAATGGAATCTTTTCTCTGTATAAAGCTTTCCCAAGAATCGCTCCAGCCGATAATCCATCAGCATCAAGATGGGTATAGATATGTACGGTTGATTCTAATTTTTGTAGATGGTCTATAAACCAATTTTTAGTCTTTTTAAGATCAGAATTTAATAACTCAAGGTTTTTTGTTTTTGTATTCATTTTTTATAAAATTTTAAAATAAACTTAATTTAATATATTAAAATAAGATTTTAATAATAAATACTCAATTAAAAAAAAACTTAAGTGAAAATTATGACACACCACATTAAAATAAACGAGTTAGCTTTAACACTTGTTAATCAAATAATAGAGAATAAAGATTATTATAAAACAGAAATAATTCGATATGATAATGGAGCGACCGTTTTAGATATGAAAAATGCATCTTGGAATGGAGGAAAATTGGTTGGAGAAATTTGTATGGGTGGATTAGGAACGGTCGATTTTGCATCGTATACATTAGACGAACATTTTATACCGTGTGTTAATGTTCGTACGTCACAACCTTTGATATCTTGTATGGCGTCACAATTAGCTGGATGGAAGGTAAAATTGAAAAAAGAAGTTGAAGAGGACGGAGAAATTAAAAAAAAAAAAGTTTTCGAATCTTTGGGATCAGGACCAGCTCGGGCAAAAAGCAAAATCGAGAAATTATTTGATGAAATTGATTATAACGATGAATCTGATTGTGCCATTATCGTTTTTGAAACTCCAAAAATACCAACTGAAGAAGTAATGGCTTTAGTAGCCGAAAAATGCAGAGTTGAATTTGATAAAATGTATGCACTTTGTGCACCAACAGCGTGTTTAACTGGTTCTATACAAGTAGCTGCGAGAATAGTTGAAACGGGAATGCACAAATTACACGAAATAAAATTTCCTCTTGATGTCATTAAGGATGGTTTTGGAACGACAACGATTGCCCCAATTGCGAAAGACGACCTTGGAGCTATGGGACGAACCAATGATTCCATCATAGCTGCGGGTATGACGTATTATACTATAGATGTTGAAAAAGACGAACAAGATGATTTATTCGAATTATTGAAAAAAGCTCCTGCTAATACCTCAAAAAGCTATGGAAGACCATTTTTAGAGACATTTAAAGCAGCTGATTACGATTTCTATGCAATTGATCCTGGTTTATTTGCTCCGGCAACTTATACTGTAACAAATATAAAAACCGGAAAGAGTGTTACTGTTGGTGAAATTAACCATAAATTATTAAAGGAGTCCTATAAATTAAACTAGAAGTTGTTTTGTAAATTTTTTTTCTATTTCTTTTGATTTTATTGGCAATCAAACTAAAATTTAAAAATTAGTTAACTCATGTTGATATTTTAATATCTCTGCATCAGAAATATCTTTATCAAATTCTATTTCTTGAGGGACCCCCAAGTATGCGCACGCAATTTTAGCAGCAGCAGCGATTTCCGCTTTTTTTAAAGTTAATGAATATTCATCTACTGATTGCACTGGATCATCATAATTTGCTCGACGAATAGTGCCTCTATTTTGAAAATTTTCCTCGTAATTCGTTCCATCATGGTTTTTCTTTTCTCTTAGCTGAAATGACCTCTCAGATTTCATTTTATACAATAAAGACCCCATTTTATCAGCAACATTGAAAGGTAGTTCATTATGCACTATCAATCTTATCATGTTGTTGATGTCAAAATAATTTAGAGTATCATATTTAACTCTTAAATAACTTTTTAGGTTATCTGGGTTTGCTTGACATTCGATTTCAGTCCAATCATGAATTGCTAGTCTTCTTCTTAAAAAAATCAATTCCCAATCTATACCGAGCTCTTTTAAAAATTCAAGTAATTTATTGTTGTTGGGTTTTCTTGATTCTATTATTATAAATAACTGCAAACCGTAATATTTATGTTCTTGTTGGAGAAAATATCCTCGTTGTTGCATAGACGCGAGAATTTTAATTTTGATAGAATAAATATCGTCAGACACATCTCTCTTCTCACACTTTAAGTAGATCACGTTTCCCTCTTCACTCACATATTCACTATCTAAAAAGCCTAAGATACTTTCATCATTTTCTTTGATAAAATTTTTCAGACCGGTTAAAGTTGGTTTTACATCGTATTTTATTAAATCTTTTTCCCTGATTGAAACATAATCATTTTTACTTCCCCCTACTGCCAATTTGATGGAACGTAGCTTTAACTCTTTCTCTTCTCCAAAAACAATTTTAAACGCATCTATTAGTGGAAATACTTCTTCTTCCAATATGTTAAGATTAGCCATCGAGCTTTCAAATGGTTGGGGATTCTCCGAAATTTTGTTTAGAACTGGTGCTTCAGATGCATCTACTTCAATATCATAGTCTTTTGCTAAATTCTTCCGAACGATGCAGATTGATCTCCTTTTCTCGTTATACATAGAAAGAGTAGTTGAATTGTCAATAACCGCACGAAATTGTTCAGTGGATTTCTCTTCAGATCCTTTAGACTTAAGTTTTCTTTTTCCCATAAACGCAACCAACGAATAACGAGTGATTTATTCGTACTCTGTTAAAGTAAAAAAATAGCATTCTTATAATTTTATGTATATGGAATTATAATAGTCTTTAAGATGGTCTTTTAGCTCTATTAATTACTTAATTTCTCTCTATTAAAAATAATAAAGACTCTTAATTTAGTATTATATTAATTGCTTCTTAAAACTGAGAACGAAATAACTCTACTCAAAATATAGATAGGAAAAATCAGCTCATATAAAAAAGGACTTTTAAACAATGGTATTAAATTATTTTATGTATTAATCTAATTCCTCTTCTAAATAATAGTTATCATCTTTTTTAATATACACAACTGTTGAGCCAAAATTATTACGAACCGTATATTTAGTATCATCAACTTCTATTAATTCTATTGAATATGGTATTCTTCTGTTTTTTAGAATATCTTCAACAATCTTTTTTTCTTCTAAAGCATCCATATCTATAATTATCATACAATCAAAAAAAATTTTTTGATTTTAGAAAGATTTAGTACTTTTATTTTACTAGTATTATTCCGAAGCCTTTCCTGTAATTAAGTTAATATCTAATTTTAGTAAGCAAGTGTTTTTATAAGATTCTTCACTTTTGAAGAATCTTTTCTTTAATTTACTTGGATTATCTTCTAAATGCTTTAACATTATATCAAATGCATGCTTTTTTTCATCCAAATTATCTATAAAAGTCATATCTCCCCAAAAAACAATGGAGCGGTATTTATGAGAGCAAGCACTCTTAACATAGCCTAAATCCTCTAGTATTGTACCACAAACTTTTTGGTTTTCCTTTAAATACTCTATTTTTAATCCCTTTTGAGCACTATGAAAGTACAAGCAATTCTTTATCTCGTCAAAACCATAACTAAGCGTTACCAAATATGGTTCGCCGTTTCTACACATAGAAATTGTTGAAAACTTACCGTTTTTCAAAATTTCCAATATAATTCTTTTATCTAAAATTTCCCTTTCCTTTTTTTGCATATGATATTTCTGCATAGTTTTTACTTACCTACTTAAACAAATTTAATATCGAAATTAACCATGATTAAAAATTACTGATTAGCAATAATTCCTCTGGATATTACTATAAAATATAAAAAAATAGTTTCAAATAAAAAATATCGCTTATAAAACTAACGGTTTTAATGATTTTATTAAGAAACTGTTAAAATTTTAATAAAAGAAACAGTTTAAAAACCTAGATAACTGTTTATATATATATAATACTATTAATGATATTTATTAGGGGTCTGCATTCGTGGTTAAAAATATTCTTGATATTGGATTTTTCAGCACTATGTATAGCCAAATCAACGGAACCGCTCATGCAGTAAGATTTCTATCCGAATCAATTGCTAATCTTGGACACAATGTTCACGTCTTTGCACCAAGAATTCAAAATGGTTACAAAATACCGAAAACATTGCACTTTCACGAACTTGGAGGAGCTATTATTGGTCATAATACCGGCTTTGTTCTAAGTGCTCCTATACACAAGATCTTTTTCTGTCAACACGACTATTTAGATGTTGCCCATATCCATACACATGCAGTTGTAGGATCAATGGCTATAAATTGGGCTAAATATCTAGGTATTCCAATGATAGGGACCCATAATAGCCCAATGCAATACTATACTGCTCAGTATGTTCCCATAATTGGTAAACTATTAACAAAAGGCGACCTGATCTGGAGATATGAACGCCACATTGTCGATAAGTATGATTTTGTTCACGTCGCTACTAAATCCAAAAAAGATTTACTACGAGATTATAGGTTCAAGGAACCAATAGTTTGCATGACCAACGGAATTCGCGACTTGTATTACACAAATTTAAAAGAAAATGGAATTCGTGAGAAATATGGCTTACAAGGAAAGAAAGTTCTTTTATACGCATCACGATTATCTCCTGAAAAACATCCTATAGATGTTATTAAAACTTTTAAAAGAGTTCATGACGAAGTTCCTGACGCTCATCTTTTGCTAGTTGGGAGTGATGGACCTTCAAAGGACCAAGTAAAAAGAATAATTAAAAAGAAACAGTATCGTGATTTCGTATCTTACGCTGGAAGAGTTCCTTTTCCAGATTTATTAAAATTATACGATACTGCGGATTTAACTTGTTTATGGTCGTGGATTGAGGCTGAAGGACTTGTATTGCTTGAAGCAATGGCTCAAGGAACCCCAAATGTTGGAGCTAATGCTTGTGGAATCAGTAACATAATTCGACACGGTGAAACTGGTTATTTGGCCAACGACCTTGATCAGTTTAAAGATTATATTGTTAAATTGTTAAAAAATGATGATCTTAGGGCTGAATTTGGAAAAAACGCTCAAAAAATTGCTCAAGATTATAGAGTAAGCGAGATCGCAAAAACATGGATTAAACTATACAAATTTACAATTGATCAACTTTATCCATTACGATACAATAAAGCCGATAGGAAAGTTCGTGTTGAATTAGTAAAAGAGTTTATGCACCAGTTACCTCATGCTACTTTTTAAAAATTACTCTTTAATCTAACTTCATCTAATTTAGACTGACATTTTTTACAGAGGTTTAAAGATTTACTATCGATCTCTTCTATATTTTTTGAATATCGCATTACACATTGTGTGGTAAGACAGTGTTCAAGGCCAATGATAATATGCCCAATTTCGTGAATTACTTCTTTAATTATCCTATTTCTAACTTTTATGTTATATTCTGAATCTTCATTAAAGTGAGGAATCAAGTTATGAGTTGAAACTATCGCACACCGGTGATTAATATTAGATTCTCCAAATAAGAAGAGCAAACTCTCGTCGTTACTTGAATAGATGGGTAGGTCCGTAAGTCCTAAACCTACATTAAAATTATGTTCTTTCATCAAATTCTTAATAATATTATATAATTTATTAGTTGGTTGGAGGATTACCTTTTTAGACGCTTGTTTTAACAAATCATGTTCTTTTCTAATCTCACTTTGATGCAAAACTGAGGGAATTTCGGTTTCTCCAATAAAATTAATTTCATAAAAGAATGAGTTGAATATTTTATTAATATAAAAATCAATTTTCTTTAAAATAGATGTTGAAATCTTTCCAATAAAAACTATTCCCAAATAACTTGGATAAATGCGTTTTATAGAGGGATATTGATTTGCTGGTAATGGTAATTCTTGATTAATGAAAAAATATTTATCATTTTGATATTTTGGCATAATTTCATTATTTTACAATACGTTTATCCAACTTAATAATTCATTATTATTATATATTTAAATTATTAATTATTTTATTAATTTAAATTATTCTTTCAATAAACATAGTCTTTAAAACAATGTCTAATAACCCAAAATCAGTAAAAGTTCGAAAGGACGACCAAGGTGATGAACAAAATTTTTCAGTAATTGAAGAAGGACAAAAAGAAATTATCAAAAAGGATTTTATTCCACACTTTTTACCAACATACCGAATAAAGTTCAAGTTTTATTCAATTCCTATTGTTGTCGTAATAATCCTAGCTTCAATACTAGCGTATCTCACCTTCTTTGTTGCAGGAGTTCAAGTAGAAGAAAGTTACTTTCCTGAAGATGATTTGGGTCCTTTAGCTGTTCTATTAAATGGTATAATTTTTACAGTAATTGCGGTTGTATCAGGATTTTTAATAGTATTTTTTATCAAAAAGCTCGGGATGGGTGTCTTGAAGTACCTTTTTGGAATAAGTTTCGGTTTGGTTAGTTTTTTCATTACCTTAATGTTTTTAGATGTTATTATTTACTTAATTTTCATCCAATTTCCTGAGACTACATTTGTTTTTAAACTGTACCTTCTTTTTACGAATTTGTATCTACCAATTGGAACAGCTATTTCTGTTTTCTTTCTTCTTTATAAATACTTCACTTCAAAATCTATAAAAACTAAAAATTTTATCGTCCTCTATATCAGTCTTTTGATAAGTGCTTCTATGAGTATTGTTTTACCTTTTTGGAGCACTCTCGCTATTTTAGTTGGTATATCTTTTTGGGATATTTTTGCTGTCCTCTATAAAAAAGGACCAATTAAGGAAATGATAGAATTAATATCAGAAAATGATATTGAAGACGAGATGGAAAAAGCAGAAATGAAAGAGCAAATTGATAGTGGTAATGCTATTTATGATACATCTAATTTAGAAATTGGAATTGGAGATCTAGCTTTTTATGGTTTACTTACTTCCAGTGTACTATTATTCACGAATAATATTATAATTGCAGCTTTAACTACAGTAGCAATCGTAATTGGAACAGGAATTACTATATCGAGATTGAAAAAAAATAAGATTTTGCCGGGACTTCCAATTTCCATATTTTTAGGAATCGGTGCTTTTTTACTTTCCCAATTAATAGTAGCAATCTTTTTTATATGATTTTTTATTATTAAGAATAGTTTTCTATATATGTTTTATTAACAGAATTTCTTACGGTTGAAAATTAAATTGGTAGATATAAGTCATATTAAAATACTTGTTGTAATTGGAGCGGGAACAATGGGTAGGGAAATTGCTCAAGTAGCTCTAATGTCAAACTTATTTGAAAAAGTTATTTTAAACGATATTAATGAAAATGCTCTAATCGCTGCGAAACAATACATAACAGCAGGTCTTGAGAAAATCGAATCAAAAGGAAAATTACTCCAGGGCTTAACAACAGAATCATTACTTAAAAAACTTTTTACTACGAAAAATCTAATAGCGTCAATAAAGGAAGCTGATTTTATCGTAGAAGCAATACCTGAAGTAATGGAATTGAAGCAAGATTTATTCAAGGAACTAGGGGAATTTGCACGAGAAGATGTTGTACTAGCAACAAATACATCAACGATGAGTATTACTAAAATCGCAGAATCATCAAACAGACCTGAACAAGTAATTGGTATGCATTTTTTTACTCCAATACCTTTACTAAGGTTAATTGAATTAATAAAAGGTGAAAAAACATCTCAAGAAGCTTTTGATTTAGGTGTAGCAATCGGTCAAAGGTTACCCGCAATCAAAGGAAAAAGGTTTATCGCAAAAATAGAAAAAGAAAGTCCAGGATTCATTGTAAATCGTCTAACTATTGCGACGAGCCTCTTATTTAATTGGATTTTAGATATGGCTACTGACAAAGGGATTCCTTACGAGAAAATCGACAATGATTTCGTATCTTACCCTGCATTGGGCCCCTTAGCTAAATGGGATTTTTTAGGTTTAGATGTTGTTTGCGATGTAATGAATTATTTTACCAAAGAAATATCACCTGAATTTGCTCCCGGTAAAACGCTTACAAACCTTCTCAAAGAAGGTAATTTGGGACGAAAAACGGGGGAAGGTATTTACGAATGGGTTGAAGGAAGGCCTAATCGTAAAACTAATGAAAAAGCAGGATTATTCAACCCAGAACAATATTTTGCAATTCAATTAAACGAAGGATGTAGATTATTGGAGGAAGGAATTGTGTCCGGTTATAAGGTTATTGATGATACAATGTTAGCAGGAATGGATATGCCAGGACCATTTGGAGCTGGTAAAAGAAATTACGAAAAATGGTCACTAATGCTAGAAGAACTCGCTGAAATGACCCAAATAAATTATTTTAAACCGTGTGACATGATGAAATCTGGAGCTTTTCTTAAACTTAGAAAATAATTAATTTTTAAGACTGAAGTTCACGGTAGAAGCGAAAATAAAACTAAAGTATGAGTATTAAATATCCTAAATCTTTATTTGAAGTATATAAAAATTAAATTAAATTCTATATTTTGAACGAGAAAAATACAACCCCTAAAACGGGATTTGAAAAAATTATAGATTTTTTTAACAACAATCTTAAATTAAATCGGCCTATAGCAATAGCAGAAGTTGTTGAAAAAACGGGCTTCTCGTGGAGTTTTGTCAAGAAAACATTATCTAAACTAAAAGAAAATTACGATGGTTTCTATTTCGAAAAGTCTGGAAGCACTTGGATTATTTGGAAAGATAGGGATCATATAATTAAGAAACTAGATGAAACTTGCGCCCGATTTTTAGATGAACATGAAGAAGAATACTGAAATTTGTATCAATGTGCTTTTTCCATCTCTTTAATAGCCTTCCTCCTGTCTACAACTTTAAGTTCAAGGATTATTCTACCCCATCCTCCGCACTTTAATCCTATATCAAAACAACCAACTCTTTTAATTCTCATTTCATTCGGATCGATGCCAGCGTAAAATAGTTCTTGAGCTGCAAAGATTAATCGCTCCATCTCACTTAACGCATAAATACAAATACGTTTAGGATTTAATTTAGTAAGAAGATTCCCTGGACCATCAAAATAAAACTTTTCACCAACTTTATGTAAACTACTACATCCATGAGATTCAACAACTTCAATTATAATAGTTTTCTGTAATAACGCTGGTGTTTTCAACATAGCTTCTTGATTTCTCGGATTTTCCAACCAAAGCTGCATCTCCTCGTCTGTATAATCGAAATGGCTTTTTATAAAGTCTATCAGTTTATCAGACATGATCTTATTCTTCCCCCCAAGATATTTTAAACATAGAAAACCAAATGAATAATTCTATAAAGTATTTTAACTGGTAAAACCATGTGTATAATTTAAATAAATATGTTTAATCTCATAAGGCTCTTAAGACTAATCTACAATGTTACTGAGTGATTTTGGTGGGTTAGCCGAAACATACATCTGAAGAGAGGAAATATCGAGCTCACTTAAAGCTACATCATTTTTACACGATGCTACTAAGATACTATTCTGATTGAGTTGTTGAATTAAGATTAATCCACTACTACAATCAACCAAAATACGTTTTAGATTGCTTCCCGTTATCTCACTAATTAGTTCTTGACCTATATATTTCAGAGCAGTACACATTCCAGATACAAGAGTTTGATCGGTAAATCCCGTAATAGAAGAGGTGAGAGCAATTGGTAATCCTTCATTACTCACAACTATGAGATCGTTTATATCATCATTTTCAAGACACAAATATTCTAAATATTCTACTAAATCAGAATTCATGAACATAACCTTGGTTTTCGCTTAGAAAAATTAAACCAGAATATATTAAGAAATTTTGATATATATGTCTTTGTGTTGGGAATGATTTTTAAAAATGAAGTAGAATTTTCTCAGATTATGAAATTCTATTAATTAAATATCTCGATTTTGAATAAGTCATTGCAAATTTTAATGTATTATTCTTGAATGCTCATTACATAGAGAGTGTGAAATTTCGTTTAAGGTTTAAATGTCATGATTTATTTTACTACTCAATAATAATTGAATTACTAATAGAATTTTAATCGTAAAAGTGGGATTATTGAATGAAGATTGAAAAATCAAGTCAAGATCTTGAAAATGAAGTTATTTATGGAGGATTATGCATTCATTGCGGAAGTTGTAACGCTTTCTGTCCACACATGGACTTTAATAAAGAAACTGGGTTAGCATATGTAGTAGATGAGTGTGCTGAGACTGTAGGCTTGTGTTATAATGCATGTCCACGCAGTTTTCTACCGATTTCTGAAATCGAGCTAAAAATGTTCGGTCAAACACGCGTTGATTTAGGAGTAGGAGTTTATAAAGATATTATCCAAGTAAAATCTAAAAATAAGGATAAAATTCTTTATAATTTAGTTTTAGCTGCTTTCGAATCTGGAGTAACAAAACATTTTGTTTTAGGAGAACCTAAAAGCCAAAAACCACCAGTATCTTTTCCTGTTGTTGTTGACAATGCAAGTGATGCGAAAAAATATATTCCCGAAAAAACTATGGACATGGCCGGTCCTTTAGTTACAGGAATAGGTCAAGCTTACTTAGACAGGAAACGGGATATTGGTATTCTCGGAAACCCTTGCCACCTTCAAGGACTTGCTAAGATACTAACAAGCGACTTTAACACAGGAGCGGAAAGAACTACTCTAAAAATAGCCTTTGCTTGTTCCTCTGGTGGAATGGCAGGGTGTAAATATTGTACTGACTTTTCTGGTGAATTTTCAGATATTTCTTATAGCCCATGGGGCGCTCCAAAAGGCTCTGAAGAAGCATTTTTAATAATAAGAACGGATATTGGGCAAAAAGTTGTAGATCACGCGATAAATAAAAAATTGATCGAAATAACGAGTAAGGAACCAGACCTTAGCGAGATGAAGAAATTCCTTAATAGGAAAAGAAGGAAAAACTTTATAAATTTACTAGGTAAAGACTTAATTACAGCTAAATATCTTCAGTTAAATGTTGACGAATTTAGAGATATTCTTGAATAAGAGTTATAAATGAGTTAAATTAACTCTCTTTTTTTTAACATTGCTTCTACTAAAGTATCAAAAACATTAGCATTATTATCTCCGGTTTTAGAGCTAGTTTCTATCAGAAAAGGTATATTGTGTTCGTTCTTGAATTCTTCTGCTTCCTCTTTTTTTACCGTCCTTCTTGATTCTGAAAGGTCGGCTTTTCCTCCAACCATGATGAAAATTGGATTTGTCGTATTCTCTTCTACGACGTCATACCATTCTTGAAGGTTCTGAAAGCTAGTATATCTCGAAATGTCGTAACAGAGTAAACAACCTTGAGCTCCTCTAGAATAGTTCGGTAGGAAGAATCGGAATCTTTTTTCGCCAGCAAAATCCCATATTTGAAGCTTAATATCAATATCACCTTTCGTTGTGCTCCATGTCAACAGATCAGTTCCAATTGTAATTTTCATTGGCACGAAATGACCAGTAATTAGCCTTTGTATCATTGTACTCTTTCCAACACCACCATCGCCTACTACAACGATTTTAAATAAAAACTGGCGTTTTTGATCTGATTGTTGCGACATTTTTAAGAATTTTACTGTAAGTTGTTTGTTATAGATTGTATTAATAATATGTTTTTTTTTTAAAAACTTTTATTCAATATTTTATTCACTAGTGAAATCTCTATAGTATTTGTGATTTATATTTTTTAAAGTTTCAATAATATTGTTTTGCTTGCTTTCTGGCAATAAATGGAGCTTTTCTATTAATTCAGAGGGGTTTATTTTAGAGATATTTTTATAAATAAGGTAAAAAAGTAAGATAGCTATCAGTGGAGAAACTACTACAATTAGAAGTGAACTTAGTGAGATTTTCAATGGCAATGAACTTTCGATTCCAGTCCCTGGAAGTATATACATAATTCCAAGAAAATCATTAATTTCAGTCAAAATTACCGTACCAAGGTTAAAAATGTTTAAAAGGATAAATGTACCTAGGTTTATTATGTAAATTAGCTTAAAATTTTTAAGATCTAGTCGATTTACTAATATCTCCGAATTTTCTTCAATACTACTTTTAGTTTCAATGGTTATTTTGGAATATTTCCAAATGTCAATTAAGATCCAATAAAATCCAAATGTGTAGATGAAATTAAATAGAATATTAAAAAAAACCTCATAAGTCTGTATGAGTTGGGGATGATAAATTGATTCACCCCCAATCCAAAAAAGTAATATTAATTGTAATAACGTTGAAAAAATCAATCTATTAGCATGCTTTTTTTCTAATCCAAGAGGATTATATGTGATTGTGGTATCATAAATTGATAATCTCCATTTATTAGCATTAATTAATCGAAAAAATAGAGAAAAAGCGTAAGTTATTACTGGAAAAAGCAATAAAAAGATGTTTTTCCAAGACTGAGCTAAAATAAATAGGTAAAATATAACAAAAAGAATCAAATCGCGGAGTAAAGACTCACTGAGTAATTCTCTTAAAAGCAAAAACTCTTGCTTTGTATTCTTATTGCTCATTTTTAATGAAAAATGAGCATTAATAAATAAACTTATATGGTCTTTACAAATATTAACTCTGTTTTCAAATTAAGATTATAAGATAACCAACGAATTATATTATGAAATTTTGCCCAAACTGCGAAAAAGTATTATTTCCTACTAACAATCAACTTTATTGTAAAGGTTGTTCTCTCTTTTATGTTCTAAAAAATGGTAGTTTAGTAGTAAAAAATGACAACGATTTATTGAGCGAAATTAATCTTGCAGGTTTTGATGATAACAACTCTAAAGTGGAGCATAAAAAAAAATCAGATAGAGATACGAGTAATTCAAATCCTCAAAAAGCCAGTTACCTTACCTTTTTTCCTTATGAGGATTTTAGAAAAGACCAAGAGAGGATTATAAAGCAAATTGAAAAAGCTTCTATAGAAAAAAAAAATTCTTTACTTGCAGCACCGAACGGGACAGGTAAGACCATTATCGCTTTAAGCGCCTTGTTACCATTAGCAATTAAAAAAAATTTAAAGATACTATATTTATGTCGCACCCACGCCCAAAACACTCGAATTATCAAAGAACTTACAAAAATTTCTACTCATTTGAGAAATAATGATATTAATATTAAAGTTAATGGACTTTCTATTCGGGGAAGGAACGAAATGTGCCTTAATGAAGTACTTCTGTCTTTAAAACTTAATCCCCGAGAGTCAATGGCTGTGTGTTCAGATTTAAGAAAAAATAGGAGCTGTAAGTTTTTTCTCAACCTAATTAAAAAAAGAGATCAATACGATAATTTAATTAATATCGCTCCTGAAATTTTCAATAAACCTGTAGATGCTGAAGATTTAATCAAATTTTGTATTGACAAAAAATTGTGTCCTTATTTTTTAAGCAAATTTCTCTTAAAAGATATGAAACTGATAATATGTAATTATCAATGGTTATTCAATCCTTTTATCCGGCAGAATTTTTTGCAATTCCTAGATAAAGAATTAACTAACTGCATTTTAATAATTGACGAATGCCATAATGTTATTGATGTAGCAACTGAAGTTAATTCCGATAGGATAACTCCATATACGCTTAGATTATGTTTAAAAGATCTTGAGATATATCGTTCACCACGAATTATGCAAACATTCGTGAAAGCACTTATAAGTCACTTAAATAAAAAAAAGAAAAGTCTTAATTTTGAAAAGGAAATAGAAGCTGAGAGATTCTTAGCTCAAGTGTATTCTATCTTGCAAATTGAAAATCTAAATGAGTTTAAAAATTTCGTTAACGACCTACTAGATTTTAGTGCATCTATTCATGAAGAGAAATTAGCTAATGGGGACATTTCAAGAGATTTTTTAGGGTCTTTAGCAAATTTCTGGACAAAATGGATAAGGTGTTATCTACTGGAAAATTATTTCTTCTGTTATACTATCAAGGAGATTAAGGGGAAATCCACAATCTCTATAGAAATAGTTGCCTTAGATCCTAGAGAAATTGTTATTCCTATTTTGAAAGAATGTTATACGAGCTTGCACCTTTCAGGAACCGTAAATCCATATGTATATAATAATTTAATGGGTTTACAACAAAGTGGAAAAAGTTACAAGGGTATTATCGCTGAATCTCCATTTCAAAGACAAAATATTAAAGCTATTATAACTGAAGGCGTGGATACTCGTAGAAACTCTAGAAATCCTTTAATGTTTAAAAAGATGCTCTCCAAAATTGAAGAAGTTATAAGTAGCACACCAGCAAATGTAGGCATATTTTGTGCTTCGTACAAAATTCTAAATGCCTTAGCTACTAACGGTATTGAATCCATTACTATGAATTACGACAAAACATTATTTATTGAGGAACCTGGTCTTTCTGCCTCTGAAAACGCTTATTTAATCAACGATTTTAAATCAACCGCTTCTAAACCCCGTAATGGAGCGGTTTTATTAGGCGTGTGTGGCGGACGAAATTCAGAAGGAGAAGATTATCCTGGTGATCATATGAACTCTGTAATCATCGCTGGCTTCCCTTATCACTTACCTACACCTCGTGTTGACGCTAAAATTAAATATTACGATAAGGTTTTTAACGATCAAGGATGGAATTTTGCGTATCTTTATCCCGCTATTCAACGGGCAAATCAAGCTGCTGGGCGCCCGATAAGGAAGTTAAAAGATAAGGGGGCTATAATCTTTATGGATTTCCGCTTTAAACAAAAATCCAAATGGATTGCTGAGTGGATAAGAAAGGAATTAGAACTTATTCCAGATAAACCTAAAATACTCTTCCAAAATCTAAATAACTTCTGGAAATCTAATTAGGTTTTTCTTAATATTAAAGGGTTAAAGGATAAAAAATTGAAGAGAGAAAATTATGAGTGATTATAGATAAATATACTCCTTTTCTGTTCAAATAACAGCTAAAGCTTAGGAATTTAAATTTTCATATAAAAGAGCTAATTTTTTAGAAACCAGACTCCATGTAAAGTGTTCTTTCACCCTTTTATAACAATTTTCTTTTAGAGTATAAAAAAATTGAGGATTTAAAAGAACATGTGATTTTATAACCTCGTCAGGAATTTGATTAACGATCTCAAGCGTATATGTGTCAAATATTGTGTGACTTTCAGAAGTATTAACCAAATGAGCGACTTCTTGAGATTTAAACAACGAGATTAGCGCTTTTGCGAATTGATCAGGATTATCTTTATCAATTAAAATTCCCGTACCAGTTTTTGGATTCATTACAGCATCAACCATAGTTTCTTGCAAACCTCCTACCTTTGTGGTGATAATAGGAATTTTACATGCCATCGCTTCTAGCGCCATAATTCCAAAAGGTTCCCATCTCGATAGAGCGCAATAAACATCCGCAGATAAATGTGCTAAATAAAAAATATCTGAAGCTACACCAAAAATGATTCTGATGTTCTGAGGATATTGTTTCACGAATTGTGAATAAGCTTTAATTTCATTTATACTATAATCTGTAGGTAGTATCAAAAAAAGAAATTTCGCGTCAGGTATGACTTTCAAGACTTCTGGAACAGCTTCAAAAATGGTATCAAATCCCTTTTGGGGTGAAATTCGGCCAGTTGTTAAAACTAATGGGCCCGAATCCAAAAAAGCTTTAATGTTACCGTTTCTTACAAATGGATTTCCATTCGAAATTTCATTTATAGTGTTTAACACGTTTTGGGAACTAATTAGTGGACTTTGGCTGAGATTTCCTATTTTATATTCCAACAGAAATCTCTTCATATTCTGTTGATTAATTTCAGTATTGTCGGTAATTTGCAGAAAACTACGAATCTCTTTCCCATGAATCTCAATAACCTGATTAAAAATTTCATAATAATCCCAATCGCAACCATCCCAAATAAAATCCGCTTTAAATTCTATTAATTCCTTTCCACATTTTGGAATGATATCCGAATTTAAATACGACTCGCTTACAGTAGTCACCATATCCGAAATAATCGCTCCGATTTTTTCAACAGTAGGCATTCGAAATTCTGTTCCTTCATTTTCGTCGAATTGAGATATTTGTAGAATCTGGTTCAAGTTTAACATTTTAAATCCGCTGCTAAGCAGTACCCTGATCGAAGTGTCATCTATCGCACAAATTTTGTAAAAATTATATTCAAACCTAGGCCTTGTCATTAAGTGTATAGTTAGTATTGATGCAACTTTCAACCCATTTCTTGCTAACACTTGTTTCATTCCGAAAAAGGGCAATACTACGTGATAATCGTGTAAATGTACTATGTCTGGTAAATTTTCTCTTTTGTTTTCAATGAGATAGCGTACCAAACAACGAATTCCTAGACTGAATAGCGCAATTTTCCCCATTATAGTATTGGGATTATATACCGTATTATCATCTAAGAAATTAGATGTAAATGAATTTTCGCCCGATAATAAAATTAAGTCAACATTTTCTTTTTTAAATTTATAAAAAGAGATGTTATAACTCTCTTCTTTTTCTTTTATTCCAAACAGCGTAGGGTTTATAGTTCCAACACAGGTGAAGGGTAGTTTTTCCAAAGCGTATTTACTTTTTAGAGATTCGATCTTTCCATGTGAGGGCATAAATACGGTAATATTGAACTGCTCTGATAAATGTTTCGCCTGATTTGCAGGTACTTCTCCAAGCCCTCCAACTTTTGCTACACCGGCATACTCAAATGAGAAAATCCACACACTTTTCTTATTTTCCATCAATTTAACTCATTTTTTTTGAAACTTAAATTACAGAAAAAAAGCCTAAGAAATCAATAATTGTATTCATATAGTTATTTGACTTAAAATATTATTTTTATAAAAGGTTAATCAAAAATGATTATTGTTTGAAACATTAGCATGAATAAAAAAATCAATCTAAAAATCTGATTGAATAGGTATCTTCGACTTATTTCTAAGATTTATGTTTAATTTCTTTTAATAATTTTTTAGTATCATTTTCTATGTAAGCACCACACAGGGGACTAAAACACATAAATGGTTCATACCCGCCTTCTTTAATATACATTTCTAGTGGAAATAAATAGCCTATCCAATCTTGAGAATTTTGGAAAATTAATGTGTTTTCCATCTTAGTTGGGGCATGAGAAATTAGATTTTTGCCAATTTCTTCAAATAATTCGCCGGGAATCGTTATTATTCCGAAAGTATTGTTATTAACTACTGTAAATTTAATGAAATGAATTACTGTTTTTCCGTAATTCTTTAAATTTTTGCGTTCAACTGCAAAAAATGGAAAGTTAACAAACTTATGATCAAACTTGGCTATTTTAAACAAGAAATATTTTTTTAACAACCACTTTACTTTATTTGAAAACCATACTTTTGAATAATATTTCGCATCTTTCTGGGGAATTAATAATCTCTTTGTAAATATAACAACTTCTTTATATATTGAAAAATTCTCCTCTGGGATAGATTTAGCAACTTTTAAGGCTTCTTCGCCAATAATATAACCTATTTTTTTGGTATGTTCGTAAGTTCCAAGCTGGTCATAAGATAATGTCTTGTCTTTATTTATTTTCTCCAGGTTAGTCCCTGAGGTTGTTATTGGATTTAAATCTCCAGATGGGCCGTTAAAATAAATTGCCTTAACGCTTCCACTTGTTAATTCATAAATTTTAGAAATTACCCTCCCAGGGAAATCAGCTGATAGCTTATTATTATAATTCGATAGCGTGGTCGGATGACATGAATAATTAATTATTATCCCGATTAATTTACGGTCTTCTAACTTTTTAAAAGCAATTATTCCTAAATCTGGTAAAACATTCCTCGTTGGCCATCTTCGATTAAGAACAATATTGGGGTTAAAACCTTCTTTTTTCCATGCTATTGTGCATGACTCTAAATCCTCAAATAACTTCCTAACCATTCCCACAATTCTATTAGTCATCCATACAATAAATCTATCGTTTTTGTTATCAGCAAACATCACCCCTTTTATGAATCCTAATGTTCCACCTGGATAATAAAACTCACCTGTAAGATCAAATGAGGAATGGGTGTGAGTGGCATGTAAAAATATTTCATCTGGTTTTAACGGCTTAAATTTTAAAATCAATCTCTTTTTTATATACTCAACAATCGAAAGTGGTAATTTTAATATATCAATCGAAATCATTAATAAGTGATGATTATTATTACCCTTATCTATGCTTAGTAAAACACCATAAGCATGGATATCATCTAATTTTCCTAAGCAGGGATCTTTGCGAGTATATCCTGCCATGGGTTTTCCTATGTAATCCTTTGGTGTAATTTTTGTCCTATTAAACGCAACTTTCATTGGATTATATTAAATGGGTTTTGCTCAAAAAGTTTTCTTTTTTAAATTCTAAGATAAAAAGAACTACAATTACGAAAATTTTTATTTTTTTAAATATTTCTTCTAATAATTAAGTAATTCTAATCATCACTGGTGGTTTCTTAAAATGACTTTAAATAAATTAGAAATATTAGGCATGGAGGGTACAATCTCCAATTATAAACAAGGGCGTCATACTCTTCACCCTAAACATTGTATAATCGTATTTTCAAATATAAAAAACAGGAAAGAGGCTAATAAATTAATTGGAAGGACAGTAGTATGGGTGAGTTCTACGGGAAAACAATTGAAAGGGAAGATTACACGAGCGCATGGTAATAACGGTGCTATTAGAGCTCATTTCAAAAAAGCTGGCGTACCTGGTCAAGCACTCGGTACTCGAGTTAAAATAATAAAGTAAGCTAGTTTTTATATGATACTCTTGCCAATTTTAAGCACTCTTAGGATAATACCGTTATAACGCTCTTATTTTATAGGCAAATTTTCATCATCCATATTGATTAAGCGATTAAAAATTGTTTGTTTTTTAATTTAGCTCTTTTTCAATCGATTCTTATTTTTCTTCTTAGTTATATCTGAATATTACATGATACGAGAATAATATAGCTTTTTTTATGTTTTTGAATTTCTTATTCTTCTGATAAAGCGATCAAAAATTGGTTGTTTTTAAAATTTAAATAATTCGGGTTTAAAACTTATTATGTCGGAGCCACACTTCCAAATTTGCCGTTTCTGTCAAAGAAATGTTAAATTAGCGTATTATTGTGAAAGTTGTGGGACCAGCTGTTGTTCGGACTGTCTTCACGAAGAAAAAATTAAAACATTTGTTTGTCAAGATTGTGACTCAACAGATATAACTATTTCTGAATCAGGAGATAAGAAGATATGTAAAGATTGCGGCGCTGAGAACATAGAAAGTTCAAATCAGCTCCTAAAATCATGTCCAAAATGCCATTCGAACCAAATTATTAATATCTATGAAAAAAAAGAAGATTTAGAAAAACATTTTTTGGAGCTAATTAAAAACTCAAGAGGTTTCATAACACCCTTAAGAGATTTATTAGGCTCTTTGTATCGATTAAAACAAAAAGTTATAGATGCAAGAGCTCCCCCTGTTAGGTGTTTTCATTACCCTACTATGGAACTAGATTTACTAGCTCTCTTCAAATTATTTATATATGCGAAAGAAAATCTTATAGAAAAGATTCGTAATTTTATTCAACATTTATCGCTTAATAAAGAATATTTTTTTGATATTTACACGCAACAAAATTCGAATATAAAGATTATTGAAGATATTTTAGAGAATTTAACAAGAAGTTATACTTCAATAAATTCTTTTATAGTCAATAATGTAAAAACAATTAGTACGAGCGTCGAGACTCTTTCAAAAAATCTTAATTTTATTGATAAGATAACATTTTATTTCATAAATTATCTAAAGTTTCTGAATCTAGCCGATGAAGAAAAACCTGTTTATGCGATATATGCAAAATTATCTAACGGCCTTAATACTCAAGATAAATTCAAAAAAGATAAGGGAATTCTTTTTATTACTAATTTTGACCTTTCTTTTGTCCGTGAATATGGGAAACGAAAGAAGAAGCAAGAGGGTATTTTTAAAGCTCCCGTGAAGGATTTAACCAAAGTTCAAATCAGAGGAAAAATTTTCAAGAAACTTTATATTGAGTTTCCTTACGGTAGATATGAATTTTCTCTTCCTCCCAACTCTGCTTCTAGAGTATTAGATTATATTTTACTCGCAAGAAGTTTTGACGAGACAATCGTTTACGATAAAGAGGCTGCTCAAAAACTTTTTAATATTGAGGTTGATTTGAGTGATCTAACGAACTTTATTGAGGAAGCCATCAATTCTTTCTTCAGTTTGAAATGTCAATATAATAATGTTAATCCAAATAATGGATTGGCTAATCACAGTCAGGTATCGCAGGCATTTAATCAAAACCCGAATTATATGCCTAATATCACAGCAAATCAGCCTTTATATAATCCTTATCAAAATAGAAATCCTAATGATCCAAACTTTCCCTATTATTCTAATCCGAATTATCAAAATTTACCCGGAAATCCATTATTTCATCCTGAAAACATAAAAAACCCTGGAAATTTAAATTACAACTACAATAACGTACCGATTAATCCTCCACCGATTTATAATCAGAACGAATTTTTCTTACAAAACTTAATCGATAACAACAGGATACAAAATTACAAGCCTACAAGTTTTAACAATGGATTCGGAAATCGCATTACAAACGCGGAAGAAAAAAATTTATTAATGAGGAAATTAGAACAATTACAAAAATATGGCAGAATTTTTCCTAGCACACCACTCAACAACTCATATAACTTTGATGTTTTGAAAAACAATCCGGCATACTATGAACCAATAGAAAGGGGTAGACGAATGCCGCAATATGACGATTATTCAAAAAATCACCTATCCGAATTATTCAATCGTGATTCTATTTCAAATTATCCAGACGAAAGGTCAAAACATTACTCTAAAAAGCATAGTAAAACAAGACGTAAAAAGATGTTTGACCTACAAAAAGAAAAATACAGCCTTGAAGAAACGCTAAAAGCTTTAGATTCTAAATTTGAATCAGGAAATATCTCCGAAATAGATTTTTTTAAAAACTTTAAGAATTTACAAAAGGAAATTTATATAATCGAGAAAAATCTTGAAGTTTTAGATGATGACATAGAAAATGACGAGTTTTTAAGGAATAAATCAAAGGAAATTGATGAAAAAAGATATTATACTTAAATCCTACTTATTTTTCTCTTAGAAAGGCCTTAAATCAGTTAGCTACCTTCTAACTCTTTTCTCAATTTATCTATTTCGTCCTCCAATTTTGCCTTTGTTTGTATTCCAGGTTCTTCCTCTATTTCTTCAAAATCTGAAATATACGCAAGTTCATCGTCAGGGACCTCTGGCATTTTACCACCTTGTTCTAAAAGCATTTCAGTTTCAAGTTGGTTTAATTCGTCAGTTATATCAATTGCTAAATCAATTTCCGGATCACCAGCAAGAATTTCCGCAGATTCTTCTATTTCCGACACATATAATTCAGAGTCTTCTGCGATTTCAGCAATCTTTTCGGGGGCAACTGTAGTAGCTATAGTCTGTAATTCGTCCCTAATTCCGCCCATTAAGTCTCCCGTCATGGAAATCATCCTGCCCTCAGAAATTGCTTCGATTTGGCGTTCTATCTTAGATCGAATATTGTTTTGACGATCCACCTTCATTTGATACTGTTTATGTTGAATAAGGTAGTTCTTAGCCCTGGTTCTCTCTCCTCTCTTTATCGCAATTTTAGCGTTCTTTCTGGCGATTTCTGCTCTTTTGTTGTAGGTTTTATTTGATAATGCAATTTTTCTGATATGTGCTTTAGCTTGAATAACAAGCTCAGTCTTTTCTTTACCTTTTCTCGGAAAAAGTTTTTTTTTTAGTGCCATGCTTCCATTACCTTTTGTTTTAATTGATACTAGAATCTCTTTTATAATTAATATGATTTTATTTACTTAAAAATTTGGTAGAATTTAATATACCATAATGATTCTTATCAATAAAACTTTCAGAGTCCAAACTTTGATTTGATGATTCTTAAATGAAAAAAATAATTTTAAATTTCGAGAAAAAAACGGATAAATTCAAAGCGTTAGTGCAAGAAGCCTTGAATATGAATTTCCTTGATTTTTTAGTTTCGAGAGATTCTTTTATGGAATTCAAGAATATTGAACGTGTAACCACATATAGTAGAGATTTGAGCATTGACACGCAAAATTTAATTGTACGTGATATAAGTGAGAAACCATTAGGGATTGATAAAAGAGTTAAGATTGGGCTCTATTACGAAATGAAATCAAAACAGGACGAAGAATTTATCGTAGGAGAATCAAAAAAAGGTAACTTTGACTTTATTATCGTAAAAGCACCGGACTGGAAAATCATCCCTTTTGAAAATCTTATCGCAAAGATGCATGAAAATGATACAGAATTAATAGCTTCGGTCGAGAACATAGATGAAGCAGAACTAATGTTAAAAACACTTGAAGTTGGCACAGATGGAGTGATAATCACTCCTAAAGACGTCAACGACATCGTAGAATTGAAAAAATTAATAGTAACCGAATTTGGGGTTGAGTTAATAGAAGCAGAAGTTACAGCATTACAAAATGTCCCAGAGAGCGAAAGAGTGTGCGTGGACACTACATCACTGTTGAAATCAGGGGAGGGGATGCTCGTTGGAAGCACTGCAAAAGGATTTGTGTTAGTACATGCAGAGGTTTTTGAAACTCAATTTGTTTCCTCAAGACCTTTCAGAGTAAATGCCGGGGATGTTTCAGCATATATTCTAGTTCCGAGTGATGACACAGAAAAAAACTATCGGACGAAATACTTAAGTGAATTGAAAGGGGGCGATCAGGTTTTAGTGGTAAACACTAGTGGTGGAGCCAAAAGGGTTACAGTGGGTAGAGTGAAAATTGAAACACGCCCTATGTTAAGATTAGAATTAGAAATTGAAAAACAAGGTAAAAAGATCAGATTTAATTACATAGGTCAAAATGCAGAAACGATTCGATTAGTTAACTCAGTAGGAACCCCTGTATCTATAGTAGATATTAAGGTTGGAGATAATGTTTTGGCTCATTTGGGCCCCGAAGCAACTCACTTTGGCATAAAAATTAAAGAAAACATAATAGAAAGATAGATCTCTCCCATTTTTCTATTCCCGTTTATAAATGGTAAAAATAATAAATATTAAAGGTTAATTGTTATAATGATATATTGGGCTCCATTGTTGCATATGTATCAACCTACCTTTCAAGATGGTAAAGTATTGCGACAAATTGATAAAGAATGCTATAAACCATTATTAGGAATGTTAGAGGAGCATGATAATGTTAAAATTAGCCTTAATATTAACGCGGTTCTAATAGAAATGTTATATGAATTTGATCTCAGTGATACCATAGAAATTCTACAAAACTTAGAATCTAGCAATAAAATCGAAATCACCGGAACCGCAAAATTCCATCCAATCCTTCCCCTAATTCCACAAAAGGAATCTGAGCATCAAATTGAAATAAATGAAGAAATTTTAAAAGAAGAATTCAAACATTGGGAACGAGGAGGATTTTTTCCTCCTGAAATGTCAATCAGTTCTCAAGTTGCGAAGTATATCCGAGAAATAGGGTATAAATGGGTAATTATGAGCGGTATAGCCTCTCCTGTAGATTGGCCTACTGATCAAATATATACTTCTCCTAATGGTTTAATGTTATTTTTTAGAGACGACATTTTAAGTAATAAAATCTCATTCAACAGTATCACTGCGAAAGGGTTTGTTGAAGAAATTACAGGAATGGTTAAAGAAAATAAAGAATCAAAGCAAAAAGATAAATATATCATAACAGCAATGGATTCAGAAACTTTTGGTCATCATATAAAAAAATTTGAGAGAATATTTCTAAGTAAAACTTTCGAACTTATTAACGATCGAGAAGAAATCAAAATTGAATTCATTTCCGATTTATCCAAATTATTTCCGATTAATAAAAAAAAGATAATCCCTAAAGATTCGAGTTGGAGCACTTCTAACGATGATATGGAGGCAGAAATCCCGTATCCTTTATGGGATCATCCCGATAATAGAGTTCATACATTATATTGGAAAATTGTGAAAAGTTTAAACAACCTAATGAACTTATTAGATAATTTAGATCTGAATCAAAATTGGGATGCAGAGAGACACTATAATACTTCCCGTTGGTTTTATGATAGAGGAATATGTTCCGATACAACTTGGTGGGGGAATCCTAACCGAGGGACTTGGAGTCCAAATTTAATTTACAAAGGAATAGAATTACTTATGAGATCTGCCCTAAACGCCCAACTTGCGTTAGTACATGCTAATCAATCCGATATAGGAGAGGGTTACTTCGATTCTATTTCTTTTTACCATAATCTATTGCTCATGGAACTTTATTCAAAAACTAAAGAACTTAAGAAAAGAAAGAAGTAATAATATTCAATCGTAATCGATAAAAGTAATGGTAATATATTAAACTAAGTACGCTTTAGCACAATTAAATTTCTTATTTTATTGAGAGTAATGTCAAAAGAAACTGAAAAACCTCAGGTAACAAAATTTTGCGTGTATTGTGGAACTACAATCCAAGAAGGCTTAGCTTATTGCCCAAATCCTAAATGTGGGAAATCAGTAGTCAATATTAAACCAAGTAAGGATAAAATCGATCAAGCGAAACCTATGCCAAAACCAATTAAAAAAGAACCTATATCGCGCAAATGTTCGAATTGTGGGTCGATTATAACTTCTATGGTATTAGAACAGTGTCCTATATGTGATTCAAAATTAGAGAAAATTCCTGAACAAGAAATCGCAATCCAAAGCAAAAAACATCAAAGTAGAATAGGGTATGTATTTAAAAATAAAAAATTGGTTCCAGAACAAAAGTTTGTATTGAAAAAAAGCGAATGGAATTTCAGAGAGGGGGTAAGGGTATTTAGTAATGCTCTTATGGTATATATCACAGTTCGATTAGTAATTACTATGTTGTTAACTTTACCACTAGGTCCATCTGAAATATTAGATTTAAACATGACAACAATTCTCTTAAGTCAAGCTCCGGATATCGTTTTAGGAATCTATCCCTTGTATTATATTTATTCAAAAAGACATAATCTCAAAAAATTAGGGGTGATCTTTAATAAAAAATCGTTAGTAATTGCCACTATAGTTGGCATCGCCGGAAGTATTGGATTAGTTTTAATTAATATTTTTTCGTCCCTATTAATCGATTTTATGTACAAATCGGGTATAAGTTTCTACGATATCGTTGCCTATTTAGACGAAGAATACCTTGTCCTTCAAAACTCGAATATAATTCAGGTAATAATACTTATCCTCCTTTTAAGTTTATCAGTAATTTCCACTGAACTAGTATTTAGAGGTGTATTACACAGAACTTTAAAAGCGCATTTTGACAGCAAATTTCTGGGAAAATTTTCAGTAATTGTTATCGTAGCCTTGATTTACTCATTTCTGTTTCTATTTTTTACATTACCCGTTGGGATATATTTCTTTTTAGCAAACTTCATGGTTTCTATATTCTTGGGGGTAGTCTATGAAATTAATAAGAACCTAGTAAGTACAATAATGGCTAGCTTGATTTACAACATTACTCTTATTATTTTTATTGTCTATTTCTAATTTAAACTTAAATATCTATCATATTTTAATATATAAATTTAATAATAAGAAAAATCAAATATCTCTAGTGTTATTATTAGTAACTTGTTTTTTTTAAAATACGATAAGAGTCTACGACGTGGAGAAAGAGAGATTGGGTAAAAAATATTATACAAACAAGGGTAGTAAGGATAATATAATTATTTCTATTGCAGGAGTACACGGAATTGGAAAAACCACAATCTTTAATCTTTTAAAAAAAAAATTGGGAGATAATAATAAGTTTAAGTTTTTTTCCGAAAGATACATCAAAATTCCTCCTTTTCCATTCGGTTCCAACGATAAACAAATCGCCTTTCGAAGCGAAATTCACTTTCTCCAACAACTCATTCGGAGAAACAAAAATATCACTAATTTTAATAATAAATACAACGGGAGAGTTATTTTTCTAGATCGTACGCCAATCTGCGTGCTAGTTTACTCTAAAAGTCTTTACCTTAAAGAAAAAGACTATAATCTTATTCAAGACATGTATGAGTCAGTTAAGTGGAAAGAAGATTACATTGTATATCTTACTGCTGAAACAGATACTATTTTAAAAAGAATAATTCAACGAGGTTCAATTGATAATACCAGAAAGGATTGGAATGAAGACGACAAGAAATACCTATTAGAAATTCTCTCCTATTATAATCAATTTCTGTTTCCAAAAACTCAAACTAAAAAAGTATTTACAATCGATACTAATGATTCAACTGCTGAAAATGTGATAGAGGAGATTAAAAACATAGTTATTGAATTATCTGGATACTCCTTCAATAAATATGATATTTCTTCCTCTACACAGAAGATATTAAAAGAATTTATGTAAGTAATTATGATAAAATATATTAATGTAAATTTTATGATATACATTAATAGAATTAATAATATATTGATTCCAATTAATTTTAATCTAAAAAAGATTTTGATATAAAATGTCATCTCTTGCACAAGGAATTCGAGAAAACATGATGAAGATTTTAAAATTCGAAGAAGATAAAACAGATTTAGAAAATCTAGCAGTCCTTTCTAGAGTCGGTATGAAAGTTGCGTCTGCTTCTTCCTCTGAGCTTGATGCCGATGCAACATCTGCTTCAAGCACGGCATTAATTGATTTAGGCTTGAGATTAAGTGTAGCGACTGCACACGGCGCCCTAAAAGAGATAATTCTTCACAATACTTCTGGTTATAGTATAATTCTAGCAATCAACGACGAATATCTAGTGTTTGGTGGGTTAAAAAATGTATATCGAATTGGATATTACCTTGGGTACATACGAGAGTTAGCTAAAAAATTGAATCAATTAATTTCAGGAGATGAAATTACTAACATGACTCTTTCTTTAGATGATGCTGAAAAAGCGAAGCTAAATATTGAAGAAGAGGAAGTGACATCAATTATGAAACCTAGCATTGAAGAAGATAAAGCCGCTTTAGATGATTTGCTAGGTTTTTTAGACGATTGGGAAAACGAAGGTGGGGATTTAGAAGAGGCCGAAACGGAAGTACAAAATAACATTGTAACAATTCCAAAATCTGTTGGTCTAGAATACGAGAAACAATTGGAGAAGAGTGTTGAGGTCTCAAAAACTTCATTAAGGTCAGAAGAGTCATCCCAGATTATTGATTCGCATTTTAAAGTATACGATGACGAAATACCTCCTGTTCCGCTTGAAGATTATACTCCTATGGAGATCGAGGAAGACGAAAGCATACATGAGCCTCAAATCGTCCAGGAACAACCTTTACAGGGGACTATTCCATCGCTCGAGGATCTACCTCCTCCAGATTTTAATGTTGATTTTGAAGAAACCGCTTCCGAGTACGATACTGAATTTGTACTCGATAAGGAATCCGAAGCTTTTGAATCCGTTTTAAAAGATTTAGGATGGGACGAGGAAGAAGATTAATTGATTGGGTAAGTTTAACTAATTACTAAACTAATTAGCTAGTCTATTAGCACTATTATTATTTTTTCTGAGATGATAATGTCTTATTTACAATTTTTTAATTATTTTTAAATAATCCACTCACTTAAGTTTATTTAATCGCTATTTAAAAAATAAAACCATAAAAAATGTGAAAATTTTTGAATGAATTACAAGGAGTTGTTAGAGAAGAATCAAAAACTGGTAAAAAAGTGCTTTTTGCATTTCCTCGCGTTGGAAGTTCTTTAGTTTTAGGAATGGAGGGATTTGCTTTATTTAATTTATATTGGAATGGTTTTGGATTATCAGCCTTTTTAGTTGGACTTACACAAGCTATAGGTTTCCTTGTTGTCGGATTAAGTCAGTTTTTTTTTGGATGGGTAAGCGATGCGAAATATACCAAATGGGGTAGGAGAAAACCTTATATTGTTGCATTTGCTCCAATACTGGGAATATCTTTTATATTTTTATTTTTACCGTCTCTATTCTTACCTAATCTTAGCGATACGACGATGTTATTCGTATGGTTTTTCATTTGGGATCTGATTTTTAAAATAAGTTACTCACTCACTACAGTATATCAATCTTGGATGGCTGAACAATTCATAGTATCTGAACGCCCAAAAGTTTCTCAATTTCAAAACTATTTCAATTGGATAGGGAATGGTTCCATGGCTTTAGTTTCTATACTGGTCTTAACGAAATATGTTGAGGCTTTAGTGGGGCCTCCTAGAAATCCTAATATTCCTATACCATTCGATTTTCTGCTAATTACTATAGTTTTTGGAGTCATAGCAATTGTATCCTTTACACTAGTTGGTTTGTTAATGCCTACTGAACCGAAATTTGAAATTAAATCGAATTTAAAAGAAAATCTGAAGATAGTAATCCGTAATCGAAACTATCTTCGAATTATATTAATGATTGGGATAGCAAGTCTCGCCTGGTCTATTGTTACCGATGTTATACTTTCCTATACTCAAGCGGCATTGTTTTTAAGTGCAACAGATTTTTACATTATTGCAGGTGTATTATTAATCGGAATATTTTCTTTTTTGTTTGTTTGGAGAAGATTGTTAGAAAAACTGGGAAAAAAACAAGCTCTATTATATATTTTTCTGTTCTCAGCAATTACCCTACCAGTTTCTCTTCTAGCATTAATTGAAGCATTCCCACGTTTAATCTTAGGTATAATTTTCGTTGTTATAGCAACTGGTGCTTTAGGAGGTTGGTTTCTCTTTCCCTATATTATTTATGCCGATATTGCTGAGGATGATGAAAAAAAAACAGGTCAACTAAAAGCGGGAGTATATGCTGGTTTTAACAGTATTATTGCTAATATTTTTCAAGCATTTGGAGTTTTCATCCTTGGTACTGCAATTGATGCCTTACCGATTATCACTCTCACGGGACAAAATGTTGCTTTAGGATTAATTGTGTTTGGACCAATTTGCACAGTAATATTGCTAGTTGCTTATTTCTACACTAAAAAATTTGTGACTCTTGATTTTGACTGGGAAAAAAAATAATCTATTACTTAAAATCAATATTTCCTTTTTTTTCATTATCTGAAAGACCAATAAAAACAAAAGTAATACCTAATTATTTAATTAGAGTATGACTATTTTTGACAAAGTTATAGAGATTTACCAAGATAAGTATATTTGCTTTCACTGTTTAGGTAGGATGTTTTCCTTATTAGGAACAGACACTACCAATCGCGATAGGGGTAATTCTCTTTTACTCGCAATCACCATGGATAAACACCGTGTCTATTTATCCCAACAAGACAACCATGATAATGCTAGTCAAATATTAAAATTATTAGCTGAAAAAGCAAAGTATACACCCGCTCAAAGCGTATTAGAAAAGGAGGGTATTGAATATAGCAAACCTGATTTTGCAGAAAAATGTTATTTGTGTAATGATCTTTTTAACGACATAGGTGTTTATGCTAAAGGAGCAGAAAAATACTTAAAAGGTATTGAATTCACTAATTTCCTCATAGGTACTGCCCTCGACGCGCAAATTATTAATAAAGAAGATAATTTCAAAGCCATTCATAATCTTTTGGAAGCTGAATCATTTAAGAATCATTTTAACCGAGAAGTGGGTAAAGAATTATCTTTAATATTGAGTAAACCCGCAGAGTTTAGGATGCCGGATATAACTATTATTTATTCAGTAAAATTTGGCTCCTTCGATATTACTTTACTCTTAAGATCTCTTTTTATCTACGGTAGATATAACAAATTTGCTAGAGGAATTCCTCAAACTCATTGGAATTGTCGGTTATGCAGGGGAAAAGGGTGTGAATCCTGTAAATTTACAGGAAAGCAATACAAAACTAGTGTAGAAGAACTTATCAGCCCGGAATTTGTTAATAAAGCTAAAGCAGATGGCTCAAAGTTTCATGGCGCTGGGAGAGAAGATATTGATGTGAGAATGTTAGGCACAGGAAGGCCCTTTGTCCTAGAATTAAAAAACCCCAAAATCAGAACTCTGAATTTGAAAAAAATTCAAAATAAAGTAAACAAAAGTAATAAGAAAAAAATTAAAGTATCAGATTTAATATATAGTAGTAAGGAACGAGTTAAAAATTTGAAACTTAGTGCTGAAAACACAAAGAAAGTCTACGAAGCCATAGTAATCTCTAAAGAAAAGATTTCAAAAGACACTTTCGATGTTCTTTTAAAAAAATTGAAGACTGTTTACGAAAAACAAAAACTTCAACAAAGAACACCAATAAGGGTATCCCATCGTCGCGCAGATAAAATAAGAGAAAAAAAAATTTTTCGAGTAGAAGGCAAGTTCATTAAACCAAATGTTTCAGAATTCATCGTAGAAGCTCAAGGCGGAACGTATATTAAAGAACTAATAAGTGGTGATAATGGAAGAACAACACCCTCTTTTTCTGATGTATACGGATCCTCTCTAGAATGTAAAAAATTAGATGTTCTTAAAATATATTAATTCTCTTGTTAAAGAAGTGAAATCAAAAAATAATTAAATTATTATAAATTAAATAAATTATCAATACAATTCAAAATAGTTTAGGGAATTAATTTGACATTACATAAAGGTTACCGGAACAAGTCTCGCCAAAGACACCGAAAAAACGTAAGAGACCGGGGCTTAGGTTCCATTGAGAAATATTTAATTGATTATGAAATAAATGACAAAGTAGATGTTATTACCGATCCTTCTCAGCATAAAAGAGGATTTCCTCACAGGAGATATCATGGAAAAACCGGAACCGTTAAGGGTATACGAGGAAGGTGCTACGAAGTTGAAGTTAAATTAGGCAATTCAAAGAAACTTCTTATCATTGGCAAAGAACACTTACGTTCTAATGAAGGTTCAGCCCAATAACGCATTTATCAATTTGAGGGGAGAAAAAATATATGTCTGGACGCAAAGTTAATGAAAAAACTGTTTCTATACCAGAAGTAAAAAAAATTATGGATGCTGTCAAGGAGAAAATCGAAAAAATTGACAGTGAAGAAGGTTTATCTCACTTTCAAGAAATTACTTATAATTATGTTAACAAATTTGCTAAAATGAGTGAAAAAGATGCGCTAAAAGTTCAGAAATTGTTAATTGAAAAGTACGAAATCGAAGAAAATTACGCAATAACCATTGTAAACATTGATCCACACACAGTTCCGGAACTTAGAATGATCTTAGAAAAGAGTTTTACTGGAAAATCGTTAAATGACGAACAATTACAAGATCTTATAGCGCAAATAGAAGAACTTAAATCTTCTTAAAAATAAATATGTCATATATTTTTTTAAAAGCGTATTAAACAACGAAGAATTTATAAATTCTTATTGTTTTAAATTTTAATGAGCAATCCTTGTTAAAAAAGGAATATATTAAAAATAATATATTATGCACTTCAGGATAGTAAATAATTATAAGAGTGGTTGGTATGGACAGGAATCGGGATCGAGATCGATACAGAAGGCCTCCTCAAAGACCCAGATATCAAAGAAGAGACCCAAGAAAAAAGAAGCAATTCATCAAGAAGTTTCGAGAACTTGTCGTCTTAGATTTATTACTCCATGGTCATCCTGAAGAAGATAAACCGAGCTGGTCAAAAACTCCAATTGCACAAGTACTTACTTTTCCAGATTTTGTATTATATGAAGTTAAATGCAACAGAGATTCAGATATAAAGATACAAGAAAAGGGATTGTATGAGGGCTTTCAGCAACAAAATAAGTTGAGGGAAGTTTTAAAAAAAATTAATTATCAAGACCTTACAAATACATCAAAAGCCTTAATTCAGCCCATACTTGAAAAAGAAATATTAAATTATGAGGAGGAATTTATAAACTTCTTTAATAACTCAACTTCCATAACTCCCAGAATGCATGCTCTTAAATTATTGCCTGGAATAGGACAGAAACATATGTGGGATATACTAGAATCAAGACAAAGACAAAAATTCACTACTTTTCAAGATATATCTGATCGGACGAGCTTATCGCATCCAGCAAAACAACTTGCTTTAAGAATCATAAAAGAACTGCAACGTGAAGGAATAAAGTACTACTTATTCTCGAAGACTCAAAAATACGAATGAATGATATGAATAAAAGCGAAGTTCTACATATCTTAAAACAATTAGGGGTTAGGCCAAACAAAAATCTAGGTCAAAACTTTCTCATCAATAAAAATACTGTTTCTAAAATAATCTTAGAATCACACATTAAAATAACACAATCAATTTTAGAAATAGGACCCGGTTTAGGGGCACTGACTGAAGATTTGGTCAAAAAATCAAACCAAATCTGTGCTTATGAAATAGATTCTGTTTTGTTTTCTTATCTTTCAAATAAGTTTTCCAGCTATGAAAATTTAAAGCTTTATAACGAAGATATTCTAAAAGCGAAAATTCTTTCGCACGATATTATAATTTCAAATATACCTTATTCTATTACAGGTCCTATTTTTGAAAAAGTTTTTTATAACGCACAACCTCCTCATGGTGCTTTAGTAATTGAAAATAGTATTGCCGAAAGACTTTTTAATGGAAAAAATTATAAATCGTTTTCAAGAATAACTGTTACCTTTAACGCTTTCATGAAACCAGTGAGAAAATTTAAGATTTCTAGATTTGATTTTTTTCCCACTCCTAAAATTGACTTAGCTTTAGTAATTGTCGAGCCTAGAAAGGATATCGATCAATTGTTATTATCGGATGATGGGAGGACCTTCTTCTTAAAGTTTGTTGCTGGAATAATGCCCTACAAAAATAAAAATATGGCAAATGCAATAAATTATTTCATAAAAAATGATAAAAATTTTACCTACTCAAAACAACATATCGAAGATTTTTTGTATGAAAATCAAATAAAAAACGATAAACTAGCTAGCTTTAGTGTGGATGAAATCGTTGAATTAAGTAGGAAGTTTTTTAGATTCATAAACAACTAATTCTATCCAGACGGTGAAAAATATTAACTCTTTTCCAGATCCAATTATACCCTATACTCTTAAAGGAGTCTATCCTCCTTCCGATGATACGTATTTAATTATTAATTATTTTAAAAAAGAAGTTAACAAAAATCTCTTTGATGGCTTACCAATCAATACTATTAAAAAGATTTTAGATATGGGAACAGGAACTGGGATAATTGCTTTATTCTTTCAAGAAATTAAAAAATATTTTTCGAAGTTCACACCTAAAATATATGCATCAGATATATCAGATGTAGCTATCAGATGTGCTACGTTAAATGAGAGAACAAATAATTACAAAGATAATATTATCTTTATCAAATCTGATTTATTTAGAAAATTTCCACAAAATCTTCAACATTCATTCGATATTATTGTTTTTAATCCACCTTATTTACCCTCTATTAGTTATAACGAAAAAGATATCACTCGTAGTCGTAGTGATTCTAATTGGGATGGAGGAGTGCGTGGTTTTGAAGTATTCCTTGAATTTTTAAGGTATGTAAAAGAATTTTTAAATTCAGAACAGAAATATTATATTTATTATATCAGTTCAAGTTCAGCGGATATAAGTCAATTAAATGAAGAACTGGAAATACTAGGGTTTCGGAATAGTATACTAAATAAAAAGCATATATTTTTCGAAGATATAATATTAAATCGACTGGAAGAGCTTTAAAGTTTTATTAAAAAGGTCTCCTCGTTCTCCGCTTTTCTAACAAAGAAACTCCATTAACTTTCAATGTTCTAGATAAACTATTAAACAGTAGATCGATCTCTTGAGGTTTAAATACTGCTCTTTTATGTGCTTCGATTTGTGGTATTGGCAATCCATAAAATTCATTAAGGCTTGAGATCGGTAGGAGGACTGAAGATATCAAATCAGCTTTTTCAGAAGTTTCTTTTAAATCACAATTTTCATCCATGAAAAACTCAATTCTGCATGGTGTATCGTAAGCCGCAGTTTTTAAATAGAAAGCATAAAAATTAAAAGGAAAATAGTATGGAATTTCTTTTTTTATCCCTGTATCCCTTATTTTGTCTACTTCTTTTTTGCAATTGAAAATGCAACTTCTCTCTGTTTTCCGTAATACTCTATTGTACAGATCTAAATCAGAAAAGTAATCTAAAATCTGACGATAATTAATTTTTATGAAATCAGATAGATTCGTAACATTTGGTTTTAACATCTGTATGGTGCTTCTTAAAAGATTAGTTAACGCTGAGGTCCGTGTATCTTTTATCGAACCGATCAAAATTATTCCCTTTTCAATGCAAGTAGTATATAGTTTTTGATATTCCTTTAGCAATTTATCATATCTTTTAGAAATTTCTGAATCTTTAGTAAATATCAGATTTATGGGCATTATTACTACTGACCCATCTAAAATAATTAAATCTACATCGCTCTTCCTTTCGATTAATTTATTTAAAAGATTAATTTCCATAAAAGTCATGTCCATCGAAGTCTTGGCTTCTACCGCATTTTCCTTCCGATTCAAATAATTTCCTTGGACATTATAATTATTAAACCCTGCTAAGTCAGGAAAGTACTCAATTCGAGAGGAGTGGTTTTCGTAAAAATAGTACTTCACAGCAATAGCTTTTAAGAAAGAAAAATCTACATTCATGAATTTTTTTACAACAGAACTCCCATCGACACTTACTATGTTTAACCCTCTTATGTTAGATGCCGAAGTTGGTTTTCTAATAAAATTTTCTTTAATATCAAAATTTGGATATTTTAATAATTCTTTAAAATCCAGACTTTCAAGATTACCTAAAAGTATATCTACAAATTTTTTTTTCATTCGTTCAATTCCAATATATTCTTGGGCGAGGCTTTTTAAATTAGTTAACAACATCTGTTCTTTGGTAAAGCCGGAGTCATCGGGGCTAGTTGAGTCAAAAGAACTAGAATCAAGATTTATGTTCCTATGCTTTGATGTATTATTTCTAACTGTCATCAAGATTTGAAATGAAGAGAGGTAATTATAATAATGAAGAGAGATTAAAATTAATAATTTTTATAATTAGAATCAGCAGATAATCACCTTAAAAATGGCTATCAATTTAGGAAAAGATCCGAATATATTGATATTAATCTAATTTGCTGAAATTTTGTTCGTTCTTGTTCCTTCATTAATTGCCGCAAAAATAGAAAAAAATCCATTTATCGTAGAAGTTAAAAAACTTGGTTTTAAAGTAAAAAATCCAAAACTCAAGAATATCATATTAAAAATTTTTGCTGGAATATTAATCGGAATCTTATTCTTCTTCATTAGTGATTTACTATTAACCTTTTATATGAGATTCATTATCCAAAATCTATTTGGAGCGCAGATTATTGAAGATGGTATAGGTAACGCGATTTCTACCCAACCTGTGAATCCTAGTTTTATTCAATTATCACTTCTTATAGCGATTCAGATCATCATTATTGGTCCCTGTGAAGAGGCGTTTTTCAGGGGATTTGTCATCAACAAAAGCAAGCATAAGGTAAAGTTGGTCTACTCTATCATTCTTTCTTCATTTTTATTCGCAATATATCATGTGCCTCCTTTCCTCGTACCTTTAACAACAATCATAACTTTTTTTGGTTATTACTTCACTTTTGGAATTTTATTATCTTTAGTTTTCGTCTCGTTTAAAAGCTCTCTCCTCCCAAGCTCTATTGCTCATTCCAGTTTAAACATATTACTTCTATTATTTTGAGGAAAAGAGGTTCTTGTGATAGAAGGTTTAAAAGTATTGAAAAATAAATAAAAACATACATTTAAAAAATCATAGATAGATAAATATAATTAGGTTAAACCTATCAATATTAATTATTAGAGTACAGAAAAATAATTATTACCATTTATCAATATTGGCTAAGAAATTTGGCTGATTATGATTTCACTTGGAAAATAATATTTTTTAAGGTATATGGAGGTGGAAAGAGTTGCCAAGCTACGATTACACTTGGAAAATAATGATGCTAGGGGATGCGGCTGTTGGGAAAACATCTCTTACTCTTAGATATATCTCAGGTTTTTTCCTTTCGGATCTCAAATTAACTATTGGAGTAGATTTTTATTCAAAAACTACAACCCATAGAGAGAAAAAAGTAAAACTGCAAATTTGGGATTTTGGCGGCGAAGAAAGATTTAGATTTCTCTTACATCAATACTGTAAAGGAGCTAACGCTGCCTTCTTCTTATATGACATTACTAATAGGTTGTCTTTGGATCATTTACCTGATTGGACTCAAATCATCCGAGAACATGCTGGAGATATACCAATTATGCTAATTGGTTCTAAAGTGGATTTAAAAGAATTTCGAGCTGTTACAAGGGAGGAAGGGATTGTAGCTGCTAAAAAATATAATTTATCTTCATTTATAGAATTGTCTTCTAAAACGGGCCAAAATGTTGAGAAAGCATTTGATGTAATAACGGAAACTCTTTTTGAAAGATATAAACCTAGTTTATAATGGAAGAAAAAATTTGAATCTTTGTGAACCTTTTTTCTATAAATCTGGTCGAATAGAAGGTATTAACATATCCATCCTTAGTTTGAGATTTCTTAATTAAATCAACAGCCTGATTCACTTTTGCTTCAAGACCCGGATCACTATAAATATTAATGATGTAACATGCTGCTTCAAGCCATTTATATAGATCCGAATCAAAGTAAAATTCTCCTATTTGAATTCCTTCTTTAAGACCTGAAGCAACTCTAAAATTATCAACATGAAAATCCGCCTCTAACATTTGATGCTGATGGTGAATTGACATCTTTCGATTAGTCTGTTGTCTTTTTGACCAAAAATCATTGTTAATGTTAACATTTACAAACGAAACGGGTTTGAGCTTATTGAAAGGGCGTTTATTAGTGTTAGAATTCATTTTTAAAAGAATGTTTTTTTAAAAAAATATAGAAAAAATAATTAAGAATAGAAAATAAAATATTTTAGTTATTCAATCCAATAAAGTGAAAATAAAACATGTCTGATTTAACATATTTTATAGGAATTATTTTCGCACTCATAGCCGGAATTGTGGTTTACATGGGAGCTCTAATTCAAAAATCTGTAATTAATAAACACTCTAATGACCCAAAATTTATCAGAAGCCTTGTTAAAAGCCCAATATGGTTCCTGGGGCTTCTACTACAAATAGTTATCGGAGGACTTGTTTTTTATTTTATCGCAATTATTTTTATAGGACCTGCCCTTGTTCCAGGTCTAATGTCTGCAGGACTGATTGTTCTTGCATTGGGTTCTGTTAAAATTTTGAAAGAAACACTAGGGAAAGAAGAGATTTTTGGTATATTGCTAATGATTGTTGGCGTTACTCTGCTTGGCTTAAGCCAATTATCAATTGATGTTTCTACATTTAATATCCTTGATTATGATTTCATTTTTAGAATTAGTTTGTTCACGATTGTTGTTCTTTCTTTAGCAATTTTGTTTGAAGTTTTACGTCGGAAACACGAGAAGTTTAAAGGCTTATTAATGGCAATCGAGGCGGGTTTAATTCTCTCTCTGAATACTGTTTGGGCGAGTCCGGGAACTACAGTTGTAATTCATGTGGTTGATGGAATTATAATTGAAGAAGAAATAATTTTTGGAATTATAATTGGCATAATACTACTCCTAATTGTAGCTATTGGAATCACTATAGGACAAATTTCGCTTAAATATGGTCAAGCTAATATTTTGGTTCCATTAACAAGTGTCCCGATTCAGACAATACCCGTAATTGCTTTTTTTATTGTATTTCTATCGACGCCCTCTAATATTCTTTCAGTAATCTATTTGATAATAGGATTTTTTTTCATTACAAGTAGCTCTTTTTTACTCTCTAAACGCCAAGCTAAACTTGAACAAGTGAAGAAAGATCAATAAATCTTGACCTAATTTACTGAAAAAATTGAATAGTTCTCTTGTAAAGGAGGAAAAGTTAAGGATAAGAAATTTCGATATAATAAAATCTTATTTGCAAGTTAATTACCAACTCATTGGTCAACAGATTTTACCAAATAGTCTTATATTAGCATTACTTGTCTGATCAACCTTATCATTCGAACTCAATATTTGATCAGATCTATTGATCTGATATTGCTAGTAAAAAAAATATTTTTTATCAACAAGTATTCTTTTTGTCGACCAGAATTGGGTGATATAATTAATCGAATAAACAATGACCAACCAACACATTTAAATATAAGAAATTCCAATTTAAATATAATACCAATATAAATTTATAACAAAACTTTAAAAAATTTTAAATTAGTGGAGGAATAAAAAAATGGCTGCATTCGCATGGAGTCCTTTACGGGCTTTAATGAAAAAGGCTGGAGCAGAAATCGTAAGCAGAGCCGCAGTAGATAAGTTAATGGACTATTTAGAAGAATATGCTAAAACTTTAACTGGCTGTGCTTTAGATATCGCAAAACACTCTGGTCGTAAGAAAGTAACTCAAGCTGATATGAAAATCGCTATCAATTTAATTTAAAGCGATTTCCTGAAAGCTTACTATATATACAAATATTCTTTTTCTTTTTTTTTGTTTTTAGTTCTTAGTTCTATATTCTTAAATTATAGCGTTGTAGTAATGTGCTTTATAATTTAGGAAAAAGCTTTTTAATTCGAGACGGTAAATTTCATTCTTTATTTTCAATTACATTACCGAGATCACTAAGAACATTATTATTGGAACATCCTTCGCATTCTGATCCCCCGCCACAATTTTTTTCTGCTAAGTTCATGCTAATTAGAATATCCCCAAAATTCCTAAATGGGTTAACATATCCGTGAAAATCTTTCAGAATAGATTTATAGTTTTGGTTAAAGATTTCAGCAATTCTATGGATTTTAAAATTCACTTCATCTTTATCGTCATCAACATCAGTGACAACTACATAGAAGATGTTTGGATCGTTTGGATCTTTATAAAAATGAAGCGAGATTTCTTCAAAGTTCAAAGATTTTATCGAAGTCCCCGTAATTTCTACAGAAATTTGTTGAAGAGCGTAAAGGTAACTCGAAACGAGATTAATATCTCTACCTAATGAGTGACATTGTCCAAAATTTTGGTTTACTAACACAACCCCTGCTTTAAAAACAAAAATATTTTGTATCAAAATCGTTCCTAATTTATTTTAATCCCTAAGTTCAGAATCAAGATCTGAGATATAAATCTTCATTTTATATATTATCAAAAAAAGCTAATATATAGATTATACTAATCATCGATCATCCTTCGATGCCCATTTGGACACGTACCACATGTGCAGTCGTAAAAACCATCGTCATATTCTTCTCTTGCCTTATAGTGTTCCCAACAATAGATACTATCGCATTGAGGACAATAGGCATCTAAACCTTCGTGAGAGTGATATTTTCGCATAAATTGATGAATTTCTAGTAGATTTTCATTTTTCAGAATTTCAAATACCTCGTTGGCGAGATCCTTTCTTAATGATCTACTATGCGTAATGCCCGTGTAAACAAGCGATTCATGTTCATCGAACCGACCAAAACCAATTTTGTATTCGACGGAAATTTTACCGCAGACTGAACAAGGTAGGTGATATTCTGAATCAGATACCTTAATAATTCTTGCGAAAGGTATAACAATTTTCTTGCTTGGTGTTAACCTTTCGAATTCATAATAAAAAGCGCTCCAGCATTTTTCAAAACTAATTTCAACTTCTTTTATAAGATTAAATACTATTTCTTCTTTATAAAATTTTAATTCGCTAATAGATTTAGCTAATCGACCTCTTGCGGCGTGTAAAAAATTTCTAGAATTATCTAAATCCTCCAATTTCCCTTTAGAAGCGCTATTTAGCATTTCCCAAGCGGATACGGTACTATAGTAAACATCTTTTACATCTGAAATCCATAAGTTTTTAGTTACTTTATCCAATTTCTTACGGGAGTTTAAAAAATCTATGATACCATCCTTTATATCCTCGAGATCTTGAATATAATCTCTAATCTTCCAAATCCTCTTTATGACTTCATTTTTATCTCTTAATTTTTCATCGTTACTCATAAATAAACCACCTAGTCGCGATCAATTAAGAAAAATCTAATATCTTACAATTCAATTTTTGTTTCGATGGTAGCTTTTTCAGCGTAAAAGAATCGGCCTGATCCCATCACATCCACATGCCTAAAAGTTATCTCGTGGTAGCTAAATCGTTGAGATTTAATTTGATGTTTTAATTTTAATGTCTTCATTTGCTGTTTGGAGTACGACACAGTAACTTGTAATATTAATTTTCCTAATTCTGAAACTAACAATTCATCTTCCGAAGGATAGTATTGGTCCACATCTGCTCCAATCGCAACATTTCCCTTCTGAGTCCCTCCAGGATTATTCTCAGCAGCATTCTTATGTTTTATAAAATTAGTTATAATAGTTTTTAGATTATTAATGCTAGGTTCTCCGATTTCTCCAAGGATTTTATAAACATTGCTTGGCTTTCTTAGATAATCTTCAAGCGAGTCCGGATTAATCTTTGGTTGATAATCAGGAAACATATTTTTTTCGTTCATAATTCCTATATTTCAATTCGATAATAAAAATTTCTCTCTATTACATAAAGATTTAAAACTAATCATGATGTTTATTTCTAGACACCAATAGATTTTTAAAGCAATTTTAAGAGTAGTTGAAAATCAATGTCATTTAAACCCGAAAAACAACCACATTATATC
>Ga0255055_10000125_pt1 | contig 55969 bp, 53 predicted proteins | sample JV7_2_27_MG_FD_188633 | JGI IMG/M metagenome (GOLD analysis project Ga0255055, IMG submission 188633) | Seawater microbial communities from Jervis Inlet, British Columbia, Canada - JV7_2_27 | ecosystem: Environmental > Aquatic > Marine > Inlet | place: Canada: British Columbia | collected... | reverse complement strand
CGTACCAGCGCTCGGCCCGCCACGCCAGCGGCAGTGTGTTCCAGAGCAGGACGGCCGGCCGCTGGACGTAGCTCCATCCAGCCAGGAGCGCCTGCACGTCGGACGGGCCCATGCCCCCGAGCCAAGCGGCGACCAGACCGAGGGACCCGGCCGCCGTCGCGCCCAGCAAGGGGGCCAGGGCAAGCGCCAATCCGCCTAGCGCCGTCGCGTACAACAGAGCGATTCCTGCCAAGCGCAGCGCTCCCGCCGCGTTGCCTTCGGGAGCGCCGGCAATCACCGCCCCCAGCACGAGGAACGGAGCGAACAGGATCAGTTCGCCCAGGAGCCGCCCGCCGGGAGCCAGCCACCACGGTCCCGCCACCCGCCGCGCCGACGTGAGCGCCGCCCCGGGGGCCAGGAGCCGGGCGCTCGCCACAGCGATGAGGGAGCCACAGATCAAGAACAGCCAATGGGGAGTCGGCACGACCCCCACCTCCGGACCGAGCATTCCCAGCAACAGGACGATCCCGGCCAACGTCGACACCAGCCGCACCGACCCGTGCCGCACGACCAGCAGAATGCCCAGGATCACCTCGGCTCCCAGAGCGACCCCGGCTACTTTGCGGCGCGGAAGCCGGCGGGGAGCCTGCGGCTCCCCGCCTCCGCCCGTTCGGCACTCGGGTTGCAGGTTGAGTCGATCCTCGGGAGGCGTCACCCCCCGAAGAGCTTGCACATCCCGGTACGGATCATGTAGCAGTACCCGCGAATGGCGATCAGCTCCGGCGAATCGTTGGGAAAGGCTTCGTCGCACGTCTCAATTGCACTCAGCATGCACTTCGTCAGCTTCTCGGCCGCATCGGCCGGCTGGGGGTTCGGCAACAGGCCAATCGAGCCCGCCGCAATTCCAGCCAAGATCAGTCGTTTCATGGCTCCTCCTCCACGCGTGCGTAGGATTGGATGCCGATCAGGCGGGCGCCTGGTTCAGCGCGAGAGGTAGGGTAGTGCCTGGTGGTGCTTCCGCCGGGGCCGTTTCGCCGCATCAAAGAGACGTTTCAACGCGGGAGCGGAGCGGCTGGCAAGGAACAGGGGCAGATGACTCTCGGCCACCCGCCCCTGAAACCGACTCTCCCACTCGCGGGCGCGCCTACGGCTCGCCCTCGCTAACCGTGAAGACCTTCCTCTCCCCTGTAGTCTGCACCAGCACGGCGCTGGGGATCTCGTCCGCCCCGTGCTCGCCGTACACCTGTCCAAACAGGACGTGGCGGATTATCACCAGCACCGCGGCCAGAGTGGGGACGGCGACGATCAGCCCCAGCACGCCGAGCACGGTCGCCATGATGAGGACGCTCATGATCGTGAGGACCGGAGGAAGGCTCACCCGCTCCTCGAAGATCAGCGGCGCCACGACGTTGGCCTCGATGATGTGCACCGCGACGCCGAGCCCCACCACGGCCACTGCATGCGCCCAACCACCGATGGTGAGCACGAGCAGAGCCGGCAGGATGGTGGACACGAGGGTGCCGAAGAACGGCACGATCGCGACGGCACCGGTGAACACCCCGAATGCGAGGGCGTAGGGCACCCGCAGCAGCCACAGACCGATCGCCGTCAGCACCCCGAGCACCAGCATCGCGAAGAGCTGCGCCCAGATCCAGGTGCGCATCGTCTCGCCCAGGTCGGTCAGCGTCGCGCGGGCGATCTGGCGCTGAGCCGGCGGCGCGAGCTGGATCATCCCCTCGCGGTACGAACCCGGGTTGCGGGCGAGGTAGATGGCCATGGCCACCACGCTCACCAGCTCGATGGCCACCTTGCCGCCCGCGGTGATGTAGGGCAGCACGGAGCCGCGCACGAAAGCCGTGGCGTCGTCGATCAAGGTCTGCACCGCCCCACCGCCCTCGGCGCCCAGCACAGTGCCCTCGAGCACCGGGTAGCGCTCGGCCCAGCTCGCCATGATGCCCTCGAGCTCCTGGGCGTAGCGCGGCAGCGCCCCGATGAGCTCCTGGACCTGCGAGACGAGGGGAGGAAGGATCAGCGCCCCAATCCCCGTGACAGCGGCGAGAGTCAGGATGATTGCCAGGGCGAGCGCCAGCGGCCGAATCAGGCCGAACCGGCGCACCAGGATGTCTGTGACCGCGGAGAGATAGACCGCCAGGAGGGCGGCTATGAAGAGGAGGACGACGACCTCGGAAACGCGTCCGAGGAACAGCAGGAGGAGCGCGACGACGAATAGAACAACCAGCGTCGCCGCGAGCCTGTGCCACCCGTCCGAGCTCATCACCCCTCAGGTTTGTTCGGCTCGTCGTCCTCCACCAGCTCAGCCTCGGCGACGTCGTCGTCGCCGTCGGTGAGCTGCCGCCGCTCGGCGCCTTCCCCGGGGGGCAGCACACCCATCTTGCGCTTGAGGTCCTCCAGCTGGTTGTCGGTGTTCCCGTGGTACTCCAGCGCCTCGAACTGCTGTTGCAGGGTGTCGCCCTCCAGCTCGCCCGCCAGCTCTGTGGCCGCCAACGCCTGGCGCTCCATGTCCTCGATCTTCTCTTCCATGCGCCGGAAGCTCTCGAACGCGCTCTTGTCCGACATCGCGGACATCGTCTCCTGGATCCGGTCCTGCGCCTCGACCCGCCGCTGGCGCGCGACCAGGAGGTTCTTCTTGCGCTTGGCCTCTTCGATCTTGTCGTTGAGCTCCCGCAGCGACGACTTGAGCGACTCGACGTCGGCCTTGTGCTTCACCCAAGTGTCGTGCAGCTGCTGCGCGTGCTGCAGGTGCTCGTTGTGCCGCATGAGGGCCTGCTTGGCGAGATCGTCGCGGCCCTCCTGCACCGCGAGCATGGCACGCCGCTCCCAGTCCTCGGCCGCCTTCTTCTCCTTCTCGACCTGCGCCTGGAGCTTCTTCTCGTCGGCGATCGCGGCCGCTACTTCCTGCTTGGTCTTGGCCAACTGCCCCCGCATCTCGACGAGCAGCTGATCCAGTACCTTCTCCGGATTCTCAGCCCGCCCAATCAGGGCGTTGATGTTGGCCTTGATGACGGTCATCATACGCTGGAACATGCCCATATCGTTCTCACCCCTCCCGGTATGGCGCCGGGACCACCGGACGTGATCCGCGCGCACTCCAGGTAAAATCTACTATTCCGGCCTCCGGCGCCACTTGGCCCGGCCCACGCGCTACTGCTCGCTACCCCTGGCCTTGGGCAGCCGCCCCGTCTCCCGCTGCTTGACCAGGATGCGCTCGGCAAAGTCGAGCCGCTCCTGCACGTCGGTGAGCTCCTGCCGCATGGCGTCGAGCTCGTCCAAAAGGGCCAGTTGGCCCTCCTGCAGCCGCTCCGCCACCCCATCGCTGCCGCCCTTGCCACCGCGCCGAATGCGGTCGGCGATGGCCCGCCCCACCGGGGAGATCGCCAGCAGGAAGGCCGATCCGCCCCCGAACAGCAATGTGATGGCCAGGATGTCTTCCATCTAGGCCCCGCCTCCCGACAACTGCGGCTCCACTCTCTATCCTCCCGACCCGAGCCGGTTCTGGTCGCGCTGCTGCGTCAGCACGCGCTCCGTGAAGTCCATCCGTTCCTCGAGCTCCTGGATGCGGTCGCCCACCTCATCGAGCCGGGCGCCGAACGCCTCCAGCGCGACTGGGGCGGACCCGCCCTGAGCCGCCAGCTCGCGCTCGTGCTTGCGCTCGATCCAGCGGTTGACTGTCCGATACAGCCCGAGCAAGAAAAAGGCGCCCATGCCCATCCCCAGCAGGGGCAGCACGACGGTATTGAAGTAGAACCACGGCGGCATCGGTCACTCCCCCGGGGGTAGCTGGCCGGCGTCCTTGTTGCGCGCCAGCACGCGCTCCGCAAAATCAAGCCTCTCCTCCACCTCTCCCAGGCGCCAGCGCAGGTCCTCGACCTCACCACGCAGCGCCTCCGTCTCGGCGGCGTCGCCGGGCGACACCTGGTGGTCGCCTCTTCCCAGCCGCTCGGCAAGCGCCTTGCCGAACGGGCCCCGGAAGATCAGGACCGCGCCGACCGTCAGGAACATGGTGATCGGAACCAGAAAGGGTGCGATCTCTCCCATCTCAGTTTCCCCCCCCCAGCTGCCCCCGCTCCCGCTCCGTCGCAAGGACGCGCTCGGTGAAGTCCAAACGCTCGTTGAGGTCGGCCACGTCTCCGGCCAGCCGACTAATGGCATGGCGCAGCTCCTCGGCTTCGCCCGGCCCGACGGCTTCCTTGGGCCGCGTCCACTTCACGAGCAGCGCCCGTGTGAACTGCAGCAAGATGGCTACGCCGCCCCCGGTGACGGTGATAATGGCGACTGCAATACCGACGTCTATAGGATCCATCTGCGCTCCAGCCGGTTCCGTCCACCGTACGGCCGATGTTTCAAAAAGTGTCACCTCTGACGCGAATGTAAAGCCGCCCCGCCGGGAGGGTTAGGCCTGCTCGGCCAGCAACGTCTTCAGGAACTGCCCGGTGTAGGATCCCGCCGCTGCGGCGACCTCCTCCGGCGGCCCCGCCGCCACCACTCTCCCCCCGGCATCACCCCCCTCCGGGCCCAGGTCTATCACCCAGTCGGCGGTCTTCACCACCTCCAGGTTGTGCTCGATCACCACGACGGTGTTGCCCTTCTGGACCAGCCGGTGCAGAACCTCCAGCAGGAGACGCACGTCCTCGAAGTGAAGCCCCGTGGTCGGCTCGTCCAAGATGTAGAGCGTGCGGCCAGTATCCCGCTTGGAGAGCTCGGTGGCCAGCTTTACGCGCTGCGCCTCACCCCCCGAGAGAGTCGTGGCGCTCTGCCCCAGGTGGACGTAGCCCATCCCCACGTCGTTGAGCAGCTCGAGCCGGCCGCGGATGCGCGGCTGCTGCTCGAAGAACTCGAGGGCGTCGGCCACCGTCATATCGAGCACGTCGGCAATGGAGCGGCCGCGGTAGCGCACCTCCAGGGTCTCGCGATTGTAGCGCCGCCCCTTGCAGACATCGCACGGCACATAGACATCGGGCAGGAAGTGCATCTCGATCTTGACCAGCCCGTCCCCCTGGCACGACTCGCAGCGTCCCCCCTTCACGTTGAACGAGAACCGGCCCGGGCCGTATCCGCGCAGCTTGGACTCGGGCAGCTTGGCGTATAGCTCCCGGATCGGGGTGAACAGCCCCGCATACGTCGCGGGGTTGGAGCGCGGGGTGCGGCCAATGGGGCTCTGGTCGATGTCGAGCACCTTGTCGATGTGACCGATTCCCTCGATCCGCTCGTGGTGCCCCGGAACCATCTTGGACCGATAGAAGTGCCGCGCCAGAGCCCGGTACAGGATGTCCGTGACCAGCGTGGACTTGCCCGACCCGGAGACACCGGTCACCGCCACGAACAACCCGAGCGGCACCTCGACGTCGAGGTCCTTGAGGTTGTGCTGGCGCGCGCGCACGACCCGCAGCGCGCGGTCCTCGCGCGGCGGCCGCCGCGAGGACGGCACGGGAATGCGCAGCTCGCCGCGCAGGTAGCGTCCCGTGAGCGACGTCTCGTGGCCCAACACGTCGTCCACCGATCCCTCGGCGATGACCCGCCCGCCGTCGCGCCCCGCGCGCGGACCGAGGTCGATGACGTGGTCGGCCGCCCGGATCGTGTCGGCGTCGTGCTCCACCACGAGGATCGTGTTCCCCAGATCCCGGAGGCCCCGGAGCGTGCCCAACAGGCGCGAGTTGTCGCGGGGGTGGAGACCCACTGAGGGCTCATCCAGCACGTAGAGCACGCCAACCAGCCGGCTCCCGATCTGGGTGGCGAGCCGAATGCGCTGCGCCTCGCCCCCGGAGAGCGAAGACGCCGAGCGCCCCAGGGTGAGGTACGCGAGCCCCACGTCCGACAGGAAGCGGAGTCGCTCCGTCACCTCCTTGAGGATGGGTCCCGCGATCTCCGGATCGAGCGCGTCGCCGCCGGACCCGACGGGCAGGCCGTCGAAGAACCTGAGGGCGGCGTCCACTGGCAGGTCCACGACCGCGCCGATCCCCTGGCCGCCCACCAGAACGCTCAGGCTCTCGGGCTTGAGCCGATGCCCGCCACACGTCTCGCAGGCCACGTCCACCATGAAGTCGGCGAGTTGCAGGCGGACCGTGTCCGAAGCGATCTCGTGGTAGCGGCGCTCCACGTTACGCAGGATTCCCTCCCACTCGACGTCGTGGGAACGCCCGGAGCCCCGGGTCGTGCCGAAGCGGAAGGTGCGCCCCGGCACTCCGTGCAGCAGCGCCTGCCGGACGCGCTTGGGGAGGTCGCCCCAGGGGCGCTTCAGGTCGAATCCGAGCTCCTTCGCGAGCGTCGGGAGCAGCACGTTCTTGAGGTAGCCCTTGGGCTCGCCCCATGGGAGCACGACGCCCTCGGGAATCGAGATCCGCTCGTCGGCGAGCACCAGGTCAGGGCTCACCGTCCGCCTCACCCCGAGCCCGCCGCAATCGGTGCAGGCGCCGTAGGGAGAGTTGAACGAGAACTGGCGCGGCTCCAGCTCGGCCAGCGAGTAGCCGCACTTGGCGCAGGCGAACTGTTCCGAGAACAGGACGCTCTTCCCGCCGCGGCCGTGCCGCACGACCTCCACCAAGCCGTTGGCGGCCCGCAGCGCCGTCTCGATGGAGTCGTGCAGCCGGCGCCGGTCCGACCCGCGCGCGACCAGGCGGTCCACCACGATGCCGATGTCGTGGTTCATCCGCCGCTTCAGCTTCGGCGGGCTGGCCAGGTCGTGCATCTCGCCGTCCACCCGCACGCGGACGAACCCCTCGCGCCGCGCACTCTCGAACAGGTCCTTGAACTCGCCCTTGCGGCCCCGCACCAGCGGGGCAATCACCTCCAGCTTGGTGCCCTCGGGCCACCCGAGTACGATCGCGGTGATCTCCGACGCGCTCTGCCGCGTTATGGGCGAACCGTCGTCGGGACAGTGCGGCACTCCGGCGCGCGCCCAGAGCAGCCGGATGTAGTCGTAGATCTCGGTGACGGTGCCGACGGTGGAGCGGGGATTGTGGCCGGGCGCCTTCTGCTGGATGGAGATCGCCGGCGACAGGCCCTCGATGACGTCCACGTCGGGCTTCTCCATGAGCCCGAGGAACTGGCGGGCGTATGCCGAGAGAGACTCCACGTAGCGCCGTTGGCCCTCGGCGTAGATGGTGTCGAAGGCGAGCGACGACTTGCCCGACCCCGAGAGTCCCGTAATCACCGTGAGCCGGTTGCGGGGGATCTCGACGTCGATGTTCTGCAGGTTGTGGACCCTGGCGCCGCGGACGATCAGGTTCTCGGTCGGCATAGCCTTGGAACCTAGACAGTGGCGGGGATCACGGTCAATCCGCGTGGTCCGCCGCAACTATCGCTTGCGGGCCACTCAGGCCGGGCGTAGTTTGACCGTCCCCGTCGGCCCGCACGAGGCAATTGATGAACAGTCCCGATGCGATCTCTCACATTGTGGTGCTCACCACGCTGCCCGACGAAGAGCAGGCCCGATCTCTCGTGCGGCGCCTGGTGGAGGAGCGGATCGTGGCCTGCGGTACCGTACTGGGTCGGGTGACGTCGGTGTACCGCTGGGAGGGCGCCATCGAGGAGGCCGCCGAGGTCCAGGTGCTGCTCAAGACCCGGCGCGATCTGTGGGAGCGGCTCGAGGCCGCGGTGCGGGTGGCGCACCCGTACGACGTGCCCGAGCTCCTGGCACTCCCTGTCGAGTCAGGGTTGGGGGCGTATCTTGAGTGGGTGAGTGCAGAGACGGCGGATCAGGGAGGGGCCAGCGGATGAAGCGGACGCGATACAAGCGCAGGATGCGCCGTCGCCTGGCGGCCGAGATGGGGGCGCGCGCGGCGCGCGACCCGGCGGGCGACCCCGTGGAATCTCCGCTTGTGCCGGATGCCGAGCCCGAGGCCCCCCGCCGCCCGCACCTGCCCTTCGAACTCGCCGAGGAGATGAAGGTGGAGAGCCCGACTGACGAGACAGAGCGCCCCGCCACGGAGGATGATGCCGGCGTGGCGGACCCCCCGGCGGCCGACCCAGTCGCTCCGGCGGACGACGACCTGTACGCGTCGGCGCGGGAGGCCAGCGACCGGGGCGACGCAGCGGCGGCCGCCGAGCTGTACAGTGAGTTGCTGAAGCACGACCCGCGTCACGTCAGGGCACGCAACAACCTGGCGCTGCTCCAGGACCAGGCGGGCGACCACGAGACCGCCCTGGAGCAGCTCGATCAGTGCCTGCTCCACGAGCCCGAGAATCCCCAGGTGCTCGTGAACCGCGGCGCGGTGCTGGGAGCGCTGGGGCGGTTCCAGGAGGCCGAGCAGGACCTACGCAAGGTGCTGCGGGTCGAGCCGGGCAACGCGGAGGGGCAGTTCAACCTCGGACTGGTGCTGTCCCGCAAGGGGCTGTGGCGGGACGCCATCCCGTTCCTCAGACGGGCGGTGGAGCTCGACGCGGACCGCGCCGTGGCCTTCTTCTACCTCGGCGAGGCCCTCAACCACGTGGACGACCTGGACGGCGCCCACCACTCCTACCAGCGCGCCGTGGAGCTGAGGCCAAACTACCCCAATGCGCTGTACGGCCTGGGCATCGTGCTCGATCGCCTCAACAGACCGGAGGAGGCGGCGGTGATGTACCGCCGCTCCCGCGAGCTCGGCGGCAAGTGATCCGCGTCGTGGCCGACGACCTTGCGTCCGTTCCTGCGGACGCGGTCGTCCGGCCCACCACGGACCGGTTGGAGCCGATAACCCCCGAGTTGCGCCGCCTGGAGCAGCTCGGGGGTCCGACCTTCTGGAAGCAGCTGCGTGTGTCCAAGCCGCTGGTGGTCGGGGCCGCCGTCGTCACTGCCGGCGGAGACCTGCCCGCGGAGTTCGTGATCAACGCGGTGATCCGCAGCGACCAGGAGCCGGTAACGCCCGACGGGGTCCGCCGCGCGATCAAGAGCGTGCTGCAGCGCGCCACCGACTGGGGACTCGGCACCATCTCGACGCCGCTGATCGGCGTGGGGGCCGGCAATCTGGACGTCGAGGACGCCGCACGCATCCTGATCGATGTGTTGGCCAGTGACCTACCGCACGCCACCCATCCCTCCGACGTGTGTATAGTGGTCGAGTCGGACGTGGATCGAGAAATCGTGGAGGCCTTCCTCCGGAGCCGCACCGCGCAATGAATCGCAGGGTTCTGGCCACCATCATCCTGGTCGTCTGGATCGGGATGATGGCGTGGCTCGTCAAGCGTGAGTTCTTCCGCCCGCGGGCTGAGATCCTGGCGGACGCCGCCATGAGCGTCCCGCCGGGGGCCACGTACTACAAGCTCGAGCTGGGCGGGGAGCACATCGGGTTCGCCTCGAGCAAGGTGGACACGCTGCAGGACACGGTCACGGTGCAGGACCTGATGCTGCTCCAGGTCCCGGTGCTCGGTACGGTGCAGCGCGTTGAAGCGCGCACCGACGCAAACCTCAGCCGCACGCTTCGGCTGCGCTCGTTCGAGGCCTCGCTGCGCGGAGCCGACGTCCGGTTCGGCGTCAGCGGCGCCGTGGCGGGCGACTCCCTGCTCACCGTGGTGGTGAGGAGCGCGGACAGCGAGCAGGAATTCGAGATCCCGCTCGAGCGCCCCATCATCCTGCCGGGCCTCCTGCCCCTGAACCTCGCCTTCGGCGGAGAGCTGGAAGTTGGTAAGAGCTACTCGCTTCGTCTGTTTGACCCGCTTCAGCTGGAGGAAATGGACGTGGCGGTCGCGGTGACGGCCGAGTCCACTCTCGTCGTCCCCGACTCCGCCTCGTTCAACGAGGAGCTGGGGCTTTGGGTTGCAGTGCAGTGGGATACGCTCCACGCATGGAGAGTGTCGCAGCGAATGCGCGGCCTCGAGCTCGAAGCGTGGATCGACGACATGGGACAGGTCGTGCGGGCAACCACGCCGGTCGGGTTCACGATGGAGCGCACGGCGTTCGAGATAGCGTTCGAGAACTTCCGCCGCCGCGACGTTTCCGCACTGGCCGAGACGCTACGCGGCGATCTCATCCGGCAAACGGCAATCGCGTCCAACGCTGAGCTGTCCGGTCAGACCGTGCACGAGCTCCGCGTGCGGCTCGGCGGAGTGGATCTCGACGGCTTCGATCTGGGCGGCGGCCGGCAGCAGCTCGAGGGCGACACGCTCATCGTGCGCCGCGAGCCGGCCGGGAGCTTCCAGCCGGAGTACCGCCTGCCCTCCTCGGATACGGCGCTCGCCCAGTACCTCGTGGGCGAGCCACTCATACAGACTTCCGACGCGCGGATTCAGGCGCAGGCCCGCCAGATCGTGGGGCGCACGCGGAACCCCAGACGGGCGGCCGAGCGTATCACCAACTGGGTGCACGACGAGCTGGCCAAGCGGGTGACCATCAGCGTCCCCAGCGCGGTGGAAGTGCTGGAGAGCCGCCGGGGCGACTGTAACGAGCACACGGTGCTCTACGTCGCGCTGGCGCGCGCCGTGGGCCTCCCGGCCCGCACGGCGGCGGGTCTCGTCTATGTTGACGGCGCATTCTATTATCACGCCTGGCCGGAGGTGTACGTGAACGGGTGGGTGGCGGTGGATCCCACGTTCGGGCAGTTCCCGGCCGACGCATCACATCTCAGGTTCACGATAGGGGGACTCGCCAGGCAGATGGAGCTGATCCGGCTCATCGGGCACCTCTCACTGGACGTTGTTGGAGTCAGGTACGAGGAATGATCCGACTCGAAAAGCTCACCAAGACGTACGGCAACTTCGTGGCCGTGGACGGAATCGACCTCCACGTGCCGCGCGGTGAGCTGTTCGGTTTCCTGGGGCCGAACGGCGCCGGCAAGACCACGACCCTGCGCATCATAGCAGGCATCCTGAGGCCGACCGCAGGCAGGATCTGGCTGGGTGGGAACGACCTCATCGCCGAGCCCACAGCCGCCAAGATGCGGCTCGGCTTCATTCCCGATCGACCCTTCGTGTACGAGAAGCTCACGGGCGCCGAGTTCCTGCGCTTCGTGGCGGCACTCTACGGGCAGGACGGCGCCGCCGTGGACCGCCGCATCGACGAGCTGCTCGACATGTTCGAGCTCTCGGTGTGGAAGAACGAGCTGGTGGAGTCGTACAGCCACGGCATGCGCCAAAAGCTGATCATCTCCAGCGCGCTCATCCACCGACCGGAGTGCATCGTTGTGGACGAGCCGATGGTGGGCCTCGACCCCAGAGGTGCCCGCCTCCTCAAGGACATCTTCCGCGCGTTCGTGGGCCGGGGCGGCACGGTGCTGATGAGCACCCACACGCTCGAGGTGGCCCAGGCGATGTGCGACCGCATCGCCATCATACAGGAAGGCAGGATCGTCGCGCGTGGCACGATCGACGAGCTGCGACGTCAGACTGCGGCAGGTGACGCGTCGCTCGAGGAGTTGTTCCTCAAGCTCACCGGCGGCGAGGCCGTGCAGGAGCTGGCGGCAATCCTCACCGACTGATGCGGTCGCTCGTCCAAATCCTCGCTCCCAAGTGGCGCACCGCCCTGACACGGTTCAAGCAGGGGCAGGGTGGCAGCAGCAAGGCGCTCGTGATCGGCACGGTCGGGCTCGTCTTCTGGCTGGCCGTATTCGGGGTGCTGTACCGGGTGCTCAGCTACTTCCGTGGCGTGGAGGAGATCGGGCCGCTGCTCGCCGGCAAGCTCCTCAGCCTCGTGCTCCTCTCATTCCTGTCGATCCTGCTGCTGTCCAACGTGATCACGGCGCTCTCGTCGTTCTTTCTCGCCAAGGATCTCGACCTGCTGGTGGCGTCACCGACGGATTGGCTCAACATCTATCTCGCCAAGCTCGGCGAGACGCTGATACACAGCTCGTGGATGGTGGCGCTCATGGCAGTGCCGATTTTCTCGGCATACGGCGTCATCTACGGTGGCGGATGGCTGTTCGGGTTCTACGCGACGGTCGTCCTCTTGCCGATGCTCGTTCTCCCCGCCGTAGTGGGCAGCGCGATAACGCTCATCCTTGTCAACGTCTTCCCCGCGCGCCGCACGCGAGACCTGCTCTCGGTGATCGCCATCGGAGCGGCCGGGGGCGTGGTACTGCTGTTCCGCATCGTCCGGCCCGAGCAACTGGCCAGGCCGGAGGGCTTCCAGAACCTGCTCGACTTCATCACCGTGCTGCGCACGCCGACGTCCCCGCTGCTCCCCAGCGAATGGGCGACGGACGCCGTGATGGGCTACCTCGTCGGCCCATTGGAGTGGATGCCGCTGCTCATGCTCTGGAGTACGGCGGCGGCGTGCGTCGTGCTCGGTGCATTGCTCCATGCTGCGCTCTATCCGACGGGCTTCACCAAGGCCCAGGAGGGCGCCGAGCGGTTCATCAAGGGTTGGGTTTGGCGCAGCATCCTGGATCCGCTGTTCAAGCCGCTGTCCGTAGCGAAGCGGGAGTTCGTGATCAAGGACCTGAAGCTGTTCTTCCGCGACACTACGCAGTGGAGCCAATTGATCCTGCTCGGCGTGCTCGTCGTGATCTACCTGTTCAATATCCGGGCGCTCCCGCTCTTCACGGGCGAGCGCGTTCCGTTTTTCCTGGTGACCGTGGTGTCGTTCCTGAACCTCGGGCTCGCCGGTTTCGTACTCTCCGCCATCGCCGCCCGCTTCGTGTTCCCGGCGATCTCGCTCGAGGGGCGCCAAATGTGGCTGCTGCGGTCGAGCCCGCTCGACCTCCGTGCGCTGCTCTGGTCCAAGTACTGGGTAGGGACCGTACCGCTGCTGGTGCTCGCTCTGATCATCACCGTGTTCACGAACGTCATTCTCCAGGCGACCCCTTTCATGATGGCCGTCGGCGCGGGCACCATCGTACTACTGACGCTGGCCATCAGCGCGATGGCGCTGGGTTTCGGCGCCCTGTACCCGCAGTTCGAGACGGAGAACGCGGCGCAGATCCCCACCTCGTTCGGAGGGCTGGTGTTCATGATGACCACGGTGGCGCTCCTGGCCGCGGTGATCGTGGTCGAGGCGGTTCCAGTGTACGGCTATTTGCAGGCGACCTACGAGGGACGCCCGGTGCGTATCGACGGCACCATGGTGGCGGCGTTCGCCGGCGTGGTGGCCATATGCGGGGTCGCGACTGTAGTGCCGCTCAAGGTGGGTCTGAAGAAGATGGAGGGGTTCGAGTTCTAGAAGCAGCGACGCCTAGCGGCTGCGTGGGAGCTTTCTGCCGATCAGTTCGTCCTCGCTCCCGCCGTAACCGCTAGGCGTCTGTATGCCTGCCGCGGCAGGCAGCCGGTCGCGGAGTCCCCGGCTACCCACCGCCAAACCACCATTGCTACTCGATGATGTAGGGAATCCCCCACACGTTGGCGTTGTAATCGTCCTCGTCCGTGACTGCGAACGACCGACTATCGATCAGGTCGACTGCGATCCGCTCGCGGCCGGCGGCCAGCACTTCCCAGCTGCGCACGTAATGCGGGTCGTCACCGTCGACGAACTCCATCTGGCGCCGCATCCAGATCCGCGTGTCGGGGCTGCGATGCTGCCAGTGGAGGAACACGTACCGTGACGGGTCGTTGTCGAGTGTGCCTCCCTCGACCCATGCCCTGACCGTCATGACCTGACCCTCCGCAAGGTGCGGCACCCTGCCGTCCACCTCGTACAGCTCGTTCGGGTTGGTCACTTCGAGCACGGGTTCGTCGTCCACGTACACGACCACCTTGCCGATCTCGACCCGCTGCTCGATCGGCTCGGTCATCACCCACTGCGCGGGCGATATCGCCACCAGACACCAGCGGCGCTGATGCCGGTCCCCATCCTGGGGAGATCCGGTCGGCGGCTCGTCCTTGGGCTCCTGCGGAGGCGGATCTCCAACGCCGTCGTCGGGGGCCCGCTCGAAGCGCGCGCTCTGGATCAGAGTGTGCTGCATCGGCTTGCGCGTCGCCTCCGGACCCAGGTCGGTCGCAGTGGCGAACACGAACTCGCCTTCGAACACGACCCGCTTGGTGACCCAGGCGATGCCCTCGATCTCGTCCACCTCAATGGTGATCGAGCGCCGCACCGGACGCTTGTGGTGACGACCCCACCTATCCGGCAGGGGTACCTCGCCCTGGATCTCACCTGGCGAGCCGAAGATACCGGCGGACTGCTCCGCGGCTGCGCCGAGCACCAATCCGTCCACTCCGAACTGGTCCGCGAAGAAACCGGACTCCTCCAGGAGCTGGGTTATCTCGGTCTGGTCCTCTGGCGTTGCGTTCCCCTGGAGCGTCGGGTCCAGGCTGCTGTCGCTGCAGGCGGTCAGGGCAATTGCCCCGAGTGTGACCGCCGTCACAAAATGGCGTCTCATAGAATCCCTCCCCAGTTCGTGACCAAAATGGCCGTCCGGGGAGATAGACGCAGCGACCTACAGGGGTGTTAAGGGTGTGAGCGGGATCACACAATGAAAAGCGGGCGACCGTGGGTCGCCCGCTGGAAACGCAATCGAACCGCGTACGGTCAGCCGACCGGGACTTCCGCCCCCGCCTTCGTCCCGCACTCTCCGCAGAACTTCGCTCCATCCGGCAGCCCCGAGCCGCAGCTGGTGCAGAACGACTCACCCTTGGCCGATTCGGCTGCCGGCGCGGTGAGCTTCTGGCCGCAGTCGGAGCAGAACGCCGCGTCCGCTTCGGGCCGCGGCCCGCAGTTGGGGCACAGCTTGGCGCGTGCCGCCTGCTGGATCAGCTCCTCGGCCGCGTCGACGGCGACACCCGTCTCTGCGCGCTCCTCGGCATCCATCGCCTCGAGGGCGACCTTCGCGTACTTCGCCTTCAGCTGGGCGTAGTCGTCCTCCGACAGCTTGCCGGTTGCCCGATCGAACTCGATCTCCTTGAGCGCGAGCAGCGCCTGGATCTTGGGCGATTCGGACTCCTCGATCTCCATGAACTCGGCCTCATCGAGGTCGACTGCTGCCCGCCGTGCACCCCGTGGCGAGATCAGCGGCTCCAGAACCACTGCCACCGCTACCAACGCCACCACGACCCCCGCTATCAACTCCACCATGGTTACGGCTCCAGCTTGCTCAGTTCATCTTCGAGCTTCGCCGCCTCTTGCGGTGACATGCCCGACACGGACCCCCCGCTAGTGGCCGCTGCCTCGGCTACCTTCCCCGACCTCCGCCAGAGCATGGCAACGAGCGCCGCCCCGACGACGGAGATGGCTGCACCGGGCACGAAGTACGCGGCGAGATTGAAGCCCTCCTTCTTCGGCGCCATGAGTACGGCTTCGCCGTGCTTGGCTATGAACGCCTCGAGGATCTCCTCGCCGGTCAGTCCCTGCTCCACCATGGCGACCACCTCTCGATGCATCGCCGGGGACGTGCCGCAACTGAAGTCCGTGGTGCGGCAGGTGTAGACGTCCAGGTTGCACCCGCACGTGCAGCGCAGGCGCTCCTCCACGCCGATGATGAACGGATCGTTCTCGTAGTCGGTGATTCTGTCGCGCGGCCGCCCGGCCAGGTCCGGCCGGTAGAGCCGCGTAATGGACGTGTCTTCCTGCTGCGGCCGGCTCCCCTGCACGAACACACCTGGAACCAGCGCCGCGAACGACAGTTTCACGGCGTCACGCCTGGAGCAGATCACGTCAACTGGCTGCCGCTGCACTGCTCTTCCCCGTGATCGACGCCGCGTATCCAGCCATCGAGCGGCGGCGCTCGGCTCCTGTCGTGGCGCCGGGCCACAGCGTGACCACACCGCCGGCCACGAGAACCGCTCCCCCGAACCACAGCCACCAGACGAGCGGATTGAGCGTGAACCGGTAAACGGCCTCCTCCGTGCCTTGCACCGATCCGGCATACACCATGTAGATGTCCTCGCGCAGATCGCTCCTGATGCCGGCTTCGGTCGATGGCTCGAACGTGGCGCGACCGAAGGAGTCCACGTGCTGCCGCTTCTCACTCTTCATGATGCCGACGCGCTCGCCGTCCCGCGCGACCTCCACACTGGCCGCCGTCGTGAAGCGGTTCAGCTCCTCGTACTGCGACACGCCGAGGTGCGTGAACGTGTATGTGTAGCCCCAGGGGGAGCGGAGATCGACCGACTCACCCGGCTTGAGCGAAGCCTCGATGTCGGTCTTGAACGCCTGGCCCGTGAACGCCACGAAGTACAGCACGATGCCGAGGTGTACGATATAGCCGCCGTAGCGCCGCCGGTTGCGCCCCACGAGGCGCGCAAACGCGAGCGCGTAGTTCTCGCCGTGCAGCCGGTTTCGCGCACCCACCCCGCGGATGAACTCCTGCGAGATCGTGCCCACTACGAACGCCGACAGGGACAGCGCCATGATCGCGTAGAAATCGCGCATGCCGATCGCGAGCAGGAGCGCCGCGACGATGAGGCCGGTCGTGACCGGCGCGGCGAACTGCCGCTTGAGGTGTCCGGGACTCGCCCGGCGCCACGCTATGAGCGGCCCGATCCCGGTCAGTGCCAGCAGCGCCAGTCCGATCGGGATGTTCACCTGGTTGAAGAACGGCGGGCCGACCGTGACCTGCGTGCCGCGCACCATCTCCGATATCATCGGGAACATCGTGCCCCACAACACCGAGAACGCGATGCCGACCAGCAACAGGTTGTTGAACAGGAAGGTCGCCTCGCGCGACACCATGCTCTCGAGCTGAGACTCGGCCTCGAGCATGGGCATCCGCTTCGCAATGAGCACACCGGTCGCGACGACGATGAAGATCAGGAAGTACAGGAAGTAGTTCCCGATTGGCGACTGCGCGAAGGAATGCACGCTCGAGATGATGCCGCTGCGCGTGATGAACGTGCCGAAGATCGAGAGGAAGAAGGTGAGCCCGATCAGGATCATGTTCCACTTCTTCAGCATCCCGCGCTTCTCCTGGATCATCACCGAGTGGAGGAACGCGGTCATCGTGAGCCACGGCAGGAAGCTGGCGTTCTCGACGGGATCCCAGGCCCAGTAGCCGCCCCACCCGAGCTCCACGTAGGCCCACCACATCCCCAGCGTGATCCCGATCGAGAGGAACAGCCAGGAGACGATGGTCCACTTGCGGATCGCGTGGAGCCAGCCCGTGTCGAGACGCTTCGAGAGCATCGCCGCCACGGCGAACGCGAACGGTATGGTGACGCTGATGTAGCCCAGGTACAGCAGCGGCGGGTGCACCACCATGCCCGGATTCTGGAGCTGGGGGTTCAGCCCGCCGCCATCCGACGGCGTGAACGGCAGCCGCACGAACGGGTTGGCCGCGAACAGCGTCGTCGCCACGAAGAACAGGATCACCAGGCTGGTGACTGCCGCCACGTACGGCAGCAGGTCGTCGTAGCGCCGCGACGTGAGCCACTGCGCCAGCGCCCCGAAGATCGCCAGCACCACCGCCCAGAACAGCATGCTTCCCGCCTGGCCGCCGTAGAATGCAGACAGCGTGTAGACGAGCGGCAGATTCCGGCTCGTGTAGCTCGCGACGTAGGAGACGTTGAAATCGTGCTTTACGAGGGCCACTATCAGGGCTAACGATGCCACAACGAGCACGCCGGCCAGCGCGTAGGTCGCGCGACGGGCGCTCTCGACCAGCTCGGGCCGCTGATTCCGGCCCGCTATGAAGCCAACGACGCTGCCCCACAATGCGAGGAGCAGCGCCAGCCACAACGCAAGTTGTCCGAGTACGGTCATAACGCTATGCGGAAGGAACTGATTCGTAGCGGGAGCCGCACTTGGCGAGCAGGCTCGTCGCATGGAAAGTGCCGTCAGCCATCAGGCGCCCTTCGACCACCACATCGACGTCGTCGGTGAACGTGTCCGGCGCGAGGCCGCGATACACCACCGGGTACGTCTGCTGACCGTCCGTCACCTCGAAGGTGATGGTCTGGCTCGCTACGTCGCGCTCGATGGTTCCAGTCACGACCCGCGCGCCCATCTTGACTCCCACGTTGTAGAACGTGGGATCGGTCTCGATCTTGGAGGCCAGCTCGGACGGGGTGAGGAAATAGACCCCGGTTTCCTTGATCCCGGAGGTCATTAGGAAGCCCACGGTCCCTGCGACCAGGATGGCTCCAGCGATGAACTTCGTGCGTGGTCTCATGGTACGAATATATCCTACCCTTCAGGTCAAGAAAAGCCCGTGAGGGCCGCGTTAAAGGACTCTTAACGCATTGGGTTGCGGGCCCAGTGGAGGGCCGCGTCCACCGCCCTGCGCCACTCCCCGTAGCCTTCTTCCCGCCGGCTGCCTGGCTCGAACCAGCTGTACGAGCGGCTCTCCAGGAACCGCTCCGCCTCGGGCCAGACCCCGGTCGCGAGCCCCGCCAAGCCGGCCGCCCCGACCGCGGTCGTCTCCACCACGTCGGGCCGGGCCACGCGCGCCGCCAGCACGTCGGCCTGGAACTGCATGAGCCAGTCGTTTGCGGCCGCGCCGCCGTCCGCCTTGAGCTCCCGCGGCGCCACGCCGGATACTGCAGTCATGGCGTCCGCAACCTCGCGGGTGCCGTATGCCATCGCCTCCAGCGCCGCCCGCACGAGGTGGGCTCTTCCGCTACCGCGCGTCAGCCCCACGACGGTCCCCCGTGCCTCGGGCTCCCAGTGGGGAGCCCCGAGCCCGACGAAGGCCGGGACGAAATATACCCCGCCGGTGTCGTCGATCCCGGCCGCAAGGGCCTCGGTCTCGGCGGCGGAGCCAATGATCTCCAGCCCGTCCCGCAGCCACTGAACCGCCGCCCCCGCAACGAAGATGGATCCCTCCAGGGCGTAGTTGGGCTGGCCGGCCTCGTCGCACGCCACCGTGGCGAGCACTCCCGTTCCCTCCCCCAGTCGCGGGACCTTTTCGCCCACTGACATGAGAAGGAATGCGCCCGTGCCATAGGTGCACTTGGCCTGGCCGGGCTGCCAGCAGCCCTGGCCGAACAGCGCCGCCTGCTGGTCCCCGGCGATCCCGGCGATCGGGATCTCGGCCCCGAGGTGCGCGGGGTCCGCCGCACCCACGATGCCGCTGGACGGGCGGATCTCCGGCAGGCTCGCCTGCGGCACACCGAACAGGTCCAGCAACTCGGGGTCCCAGGCTCGCCGTTCCAGGTTGTAGAGCAGGGTGCGGCACGCGTTCGTGTGGTCGGTGACGAACGCGGCGCCCGACGTGAGCCGGTGGATGAGCCAGGCATCGATGGTGCCGAACACGGCGTCGCCCGCCTCGGCCCGTGCACGAAGGTCCGGCACGTGCTCGAGCAGCCACTCGATCTTGGTAGCCGAGAAGTAGGGATCCCACACCAGGCCGGTGCGGTCGGCGATGTATGCGTCGCCCAGCTCGGTGCTGAGCTCGCGGCAGCGCTGCGCGGTGCGGCGGTCCTGCCAGACGAGGGCGCGATGAAGCGGCGCACCGCTCGCGCGGTCCCACGCAACCACGGTCTCGCGCTGGTTGGTGACCCCTATCCCCGCCGGCGTCTCACCGCACTCATCGAGCGCCTCGCGGGCGACCTCGAGCGTGACGCGCCAGATCTCCTCCGCATCATGCTCCACCATGCCGGGCGCCGGGAAGTGCTGCGTGAACTCTCGGTAGGCCCGCGACAGTACCCGCCCATCGGCGGCGATCACCAGCGCAGTGGAGCCCGTCGTTCCCTGATCCAGCGCGAGAATGGATCGCATTCGCCCTCCCGAATCTGCGTACACAATGCTGCGGCCACCGGCCTGTCAACCATTCTTAACGCTTTCTTCATTGGCACCCCGGTACGGTTCGCATGAGCGCCCGGCAGGCCCGCAATCGGCGGTGCCGCACAGCGATATCGGAGGGTGAGATGGCTGTTCGCAAGATAGACGTGCGCGAGCGCGTGAAGGCAAGAAATGACGAGCTGGCCGCCGAGGTGCGTCGCCGCCTGATGGAGCACCGTGTGTGCGCGTTCAACCTCGTGTCGTCACCGGGCGCCGGTAAGACGCTGCTGCTGGAGCGCACGCTGGAGCGGCTCTGTGGCCGGGTGGAGATTGCGGTGATCACCGGCGACGTGCAGACGCAGAACGACGCCGACCGGCTCGCGCGCTGCACCGACAAGCTCGTGCAGGCGGTGGTCACGGGCGGCGCTTGTCACCTGGACGCGCGGCAGATTCTCACGGCATTGGAAGCCGTGGATCTCAATCGCACCGACCTGGTGTTCATCGAGAACGTCGGCAACCTGGTGTGCCCGGCGGGATGGGATCTCGGCGAGGAGTCCAAGATCGTCATCTTCTCCGTCACCGAGGGCGAGGACAAGCCGGTCAAGTACCCCGAGATGTTCCGGCGCGCCGACTACGTAGTGCTCAACAAGATCGATCTGCTGCCGCACGTCGACTTCGACGTGGACCTGGCGATCGCCTACGCGCGCGAGGTGAACCCCACGCTGCGCTTCTTCCGAACCTCCGCTGTCACGGGCGCGGGGATGGATGAGTGGTGCACGTTCATCGAGGCTCACGTCAGGGATGCGGTCGTGGCGTGATTGCCCGGGGGACCCCGCCTAAACACGCCGCTCCCGGCTCCTAGCGCAACACCAAGGACCGCACCTTGCCAAGTCGCGCCGTCTGCCGTCGGGTGCCTAAGCGCCGCGGGCATCGGATCGGCCATCGGGAGGAGCATCCCGTGAGGCGCGCCTCCACGACGGAATTCGGCCTAACTCCTTGGCGGAAGGGCACTTGGTGTCACGAGGCGTCCGTGTGCATCGGTGCTTTGTCCCTGGACATCAGCCATTTGTCCGTGGCCATCAGCCGTTTGTCCACGGACATCAGGCGTTTGTCCGCGGACATCAGGCGTTTGTCCGTGGACAGCAGCCGTTGTCCGCGGACATCAGGCGTTTGTCCGTGGACATCAGGCGTTTGTCCGCGGACATCAGGCGTTTGTCCGCGGACATCAGGCCGTTGTACCCCGTCCATCTGCCGCCTGCGGGCACGCGGGCGGAGTGGGCGAACTCACCTCGCCGATTCGGCAGGCTCCAAATGTCGAAGCGGTTTCCGAGGATCGAGTCCGAGATCACGGCCCTCGCGATGCTGGTGACGCAGGGGCTCGGGGACCTGCGCCCCGCGGCGTCTCCCGTCGCACCCGCACGATCTCGAAGCCTTCCCATCACCGCCTAGACTCGCCGCTCCCGGTTCCTAGCGCAGCACCTTCCGGATCGCTTCCCCGTACGGTGGGCGTAGCACGCCGCGGTCGGTCACCAGGGCGGTTATCAGCTCGGCCGGCGTCACGTCGAACGCAGGATTAAGCACGCCCACCCCCGGTGCGACCTCCACCTCGTCGGCCGAGCGCTGCTCTATCGGTATGTCGTCGCCGGTGGGCAGGTCGCGGTCGAACGTGCTGAGCGGCGCGGCCACATAGAACGGAATGGAGTGGGCCCTGGCCAGCACGGCCAGCCCGTAGGTGCCGATCTTGTTCGCCACGTCGCCGTTCGCGGCAATGCGGTCGGCGCCGGTGATGACGAGATCCACTTCTCCACGCGCCATGACTGAGCCCGCTGCGCCGTCCACGATCACGCGGGCCGGCACGCCGGAGCGGGACAGCTCCCATGCGGTGAGCCGGGCCCCCTGGCGTAGCGGTCGCGTCTCGCTGGCGATCACGCTCAGCGGCACACCGCGGCGGTGCGCAACGTAGATCGTGGCCAGTGCGGTTCCGATCCCTCCGGTGGCCAGAGCGCCCGCGTTGCAGTGCGTCATGATCGAGCTGCCCGGCTGGATCAGCTCGGCGCCGGCCTCGCCGATCGCCCGGCACATGGCCCGGTCCTCATCCCAGATGCGCTGCGCCTCGACCGCGAGCGCGCCCGCAATCTCGGCGGGATCCTCTCCGGCCCCGACCGCGGCGCGGCGCATCCGCCCGAGCGCCCACGCGAGGTTCACCGCGGTGGGGCGGACGGACTCCAGCCGATCGGCCGACTCCTCGACCCACGCGCCGGTCAGCGAGCCCTGCCCGGCCTCCGCCCGTGCGGCGGCCGCCAACCCCATCGCTGCCGCGATCCCGATCAGTGGAGCGCCACGCACGCGCAGCGTTCCAATGGCCTCCGCCATTTCGTCGATGGCGCGGATCTCGAGATACTTCTCCTCGCCGGGCAGGAGAGTCTGGTCGAGCAAGCGGACCGCTCCGTCGCCAGCCCAGCCGATTACGTCGAACTCCACGGTCACACCTTTCCCAAGTAACGCTCCCGGAGCACGCCGAGGTGATGCCGCTCGTGGCCCACCAGAATCCACGGCAGCGCACGCACCGTCACTTCGGCATCGTTCGCCACGCCCCGCAGCGTGGCCATGACGGGAGTGACCGAACGGAAGAACGCCAAGCTCGCCGCCCGCGCCTGTGAGAGCTCGGCAACCACGCTCTCGAGCGACCGCTCGTCGTAATTGGCATTGGCGATGTAGTCGTTCTCCTCGAAGCCGGCGAGCGCCGTCCGGTCGCCGCGGCTGATGCGGAAGGCGCGATAGCTGAGCACCCGCTCCACGTCCGCCAGGTGCCCCAGCACTTCCTTGACGCTCCACTTGCCGGCGGCGTAGCGATAGCGTGCCTGCTCGTCGGAGAGCCCCTCCACCGCGGCCAGCGTCTCGCTCAGCTGCGCCTCGAGCAGTTTCAGGAGTTCACCGTCGGGCACGAGGCTCAGGTATTGCTCGTAGTACGGATCGTACTCGCCTGCTTCGGGGCGGCCGATCAGCGCTCCGGACGTCATCAAGCATCCTCTCTCTTCGCAGTGCGGAGTAATCAAGCGGCTGCAGCTCCAACTCGCCAGCCCGCTTCCAGAAAAGGAGACGCCCGACTGCACGCGGACTACTCCAAAATGCGCACAGTCGGGCTTGGGGGGACCTTGGAGTCCCTGTGTCTCTACCGCGGGCCTCAGGTGAAGATGATGTGCCCGCCGGCCGCCATGTCGTAGAACTCACCCACCGTGATGATGTCGGTGATGTTGGGAATGAAGTCGTCCTCCGTGAGGTCAAACATGTCCACCGACGCCTTGCAGGCGTACATGCCGGCACCCGTGTCCGCGATCATCTCCACGAACTCGGGAATCGGCGGAATGTCGAGTTCCTCCATCTTCTTCTTCATCATGTGGGTGACGAAGGACGATATGCCGGGCACGCCGCCCAGCCACGTGGCCATGTGCAGCCCCGGGTTGCCCACCGTCGCCACCTTGATCTTGCCCTGCTTCTTCTTCGTGATGGCGTCCATTCCGAAGAACGTGAAAAACAAGTTCGCCTCGATTCCCTCCATCCGGGCGCCGTTGGCCATGATGAGACCGGGGTACACGCCCTCCAGGGAGCCCTTGGAGATGATGATCGAGACTTTCGTGATCGCCGCGACCGAATCGGGCATCGTCGTAGTCATCTGTCTATTCCTTCTCTCGCTCGGGTTCCGGTCTCGGGTCTCAGATACAGCCGCGTGGCTTCGGAATCCCGCCGATCTTGGCTGCGAGCTTGGCCGGTCCCTTGGGGAACAGTTGGTACAGCTCCTTGATCGGGACGCCCGATTCCTTTCCCAGAGCGCGGATCGAGGGAGCGCTGCCCGTCTCCAGATACCGGTTCCGCATGAACTCGACGACCTGCCAGTGCTTGTCGGTCATCTCGGCTATCCCTGCGCCGCGCGCGATCTCCGCGCCGACCTCCCTGTTCCACTGCTCGGGCTTCTGCAGGAAGCCCTCGCCATCAACTTCTACCGCAACACCTGCGATGGTTGCCGTCATTGTGAGTTCCCCCCGTTTGGCTCAGGCGACCTTGCTCGATTCGTCGCCGTTGTCACTCGAGTTCGGCGACCCACCCAGCACCGCATGGCGCTCCAGCTTCGGCAGGTCGCCCCGCTGCTTGCCGCGCATCGACATTCTCGGCGGAACGGCCGGGATGTCGTATCCCGGCAGCAGCATGTGCCAGTACATCCACTTGAAGAACAGCTTGCCCCAGTGGTTGAACCGCGTCTCCTTCAGTAGCGCGAGCGGTCCCACACCCGGGAACGGGAACTTCCCGGGCAGCGGCTCGACCTCATAGTTGAAGTCGATGAGCACCGCCTTGCCGTGGCCGGTCTCGATGAAGCAGTTGGCATGTCCGTCGAACGCCTCCTCGAGGGGCTCACCCTCCATGTAACGGCGGACATTCTGCTCCAAGACCTCGGCCTCGAAGTGCGCCACCGAGCCCGCCTTCGAGGTCGGGACGTTGGTGGCATCTCCAAGTGCGAAGATGTTCTCCTTGCGCTTCGCCTGGAGCGTATTCGGATCGGTGAGCACGAAGTTCATGTCGTCACCGAGGCCCGGTGAGCGGCTCACGTAGCCGGCGCCCATGTGCAGCGGGATGCTCACGAGCAGATCGAAATCCACCTCGCGCTCGTCCCAAGACTTGAGCTTGCCCTCGGGTCCGTCCACCTCGCCCGCGTTGAAATCGGGCACCAGCTCGATGCCCTTCCGCTCCATGAGGTCGCCGAACGCCTTGGACGCGATCGGCCGCGTGAACGCACCGTCCAGCGGCGTCGCCAGCGCGATCTGGACCTTGTCCCGCATGCCCTTCTTGGTGAAGTACCAGTCCGCGAGGAACACGAACTCGAGCGGCGCAATGGGGCACTTGATCGGCATCTCGACGATGTTCAGCACCAGCCGGCCGCCCTCCCACTTCTCGAGCGCCTCGGCCAGCCTGGTCGCGCCCTCGAGCGTGTAGAAGTCGAACATCTTCTCGTTCCAGCCGGGGCCGGTGAGCCCGTCGGTCTCGTGCGGGGCGATCTCGGTGCCGGTGGCTACGATCAGGATGTCGTAGTCGAGCGTCTTGCCGCCCTCCAGGTACACCCGGTCCTCGTCGGCCTCGACCCGGTCGATGGCGCCGGTTACGTAGCGAACGCGTCCCTTCACCTGCGGACGGCGCGGCTTCACGCAGTCGTCGGGCGAGTAGATCCCGAACGGGACGAACAGCAATCCCGGCTGATAGATGTGCCGGTCGTCCTGGTCGACGATCGTGATCTCCAGGGCTCCGGCGCGCATCTCCCGCTTATAGAGCTTCCTGAGGCGGTTCGCCATGATCGTGCCGGCCGTTCCGGCCCCCAGGATCAGGATTCGCTTCATCGGTTCTCCCCCCGTTTGGGCCTTCCCTTCCCCCCGCCACGCCACCCTCAGCGCCGGGAAGGCCACACTGGGGAAAGTAACATAGAACTATCGTACTATGCTAATGAGTACATTAAGGTTTCTTCACTGTTTTAGTGGGGGGAATTCGGACCCTCTTCCTCGGAGCTGTCCCCGGGGCGGCCCCTGCCAAGTCGTGAGTGAGTAGGCGCTTACACACTGGGCCTGGGGGAAGCCCCCAGATTGTCGGGCCGACTCAGCGGAAGGTCGCGATCTGCTCCAGGGGCTTGCGCCGAATGTCGGGAACGACGGCGTCTGCGGCGGGATGGCCCACGACGAGCAGCAGGAATGCCCGCTCGTTGTCGGGCCGGCCGAGAATCTCCCCCAGGAACCCCATGGGACTCGGCGTGTGAGTGAGGGTGGCCAGCCCCGAGTGGTGCAGCGCGGTGATCAGGAGACCCGTGGCGAGCCCCACGGACTCGGTGACGTAATAGTTGGTCAGCCGCTGCCCGTCCGGTCCGCTGGCGTACCGCTCGGCGAAGATCACGATCAGATACGGGGCGGTTTCCAGGAACGGCTTGTTCTCGTCCGTCCCGAGTGGCGCCAGCGCCTCGAGCCAGTCGGCCGGGGCCCGGTGCTCGTAGAACTCGTGCTCCTCACGCTCGGCCGCCTCGCGGATCCGGCGCTTCACATCCGGGTCGGAAACCACGACGAAATGCCAAGGCTGCCGATTGGCCCCGCTGGGCGCGGTACCGGCAGCACGCAGGCATTGCTCGATCACCCCGCGGGGCACCGGCCGGTCCGAGAACTGGCGCACGGTACGGCGCCGGTTCACTTCCTCGAAGAACGCCTGGGCCCGCTGCTTCATCTCCGCCGCCGGGTACTCGCGGTAACCCGGCAGCGGGATGAACCGTGCCTCGCTCACTTGCGCTTGGCGGAGAGGACCACGACCGCCTCTACCGGGACGTCCTGGTGTCCGCCCTTGTTGCCAGTCGGGACCTTCGCGATCTCGTCCACCACGTCCATTCCGTCGACCACCTTTGCGAACACGGCGTAGCCGAAGTCGCGCCCCCCGTGGTCCAGGAACGCGTTGTCCACCACGCTTACGAAGAACTGCGACGTTGCGCTGTTGATGTCCTGGGTGCGGGCCATGGAGAGCCACCCGCGCTCGTTCTTCAGCCCGTTGTCGGCCTCGTTCTTGATCGTGTCACGCGTGGATTTCTGCTCCATGCCCTCGGTGAACCCGCCCCCTTGGATCATGAAGCCGGGAATGACCCGGTGGAAGATGGTGCCGTCGAAGAAGCCGTCGTCCACATAGGTCAGGAAGTTCTCCACCGTTATGGGCGCCTTCTCGGGGAACATCTCCAGAGTGAAGCTGCCCTTCGTCGTCTCGAACACTACCATGCTCGTATCTCCTGTTTGGCTTGATTAGCCGGGCTTCCAACGCCCGCGCGGATTCCAGCGAAACCGCTCGAGCGGAACTCGACCGGTCTGGTCGAACCCTACACCCTCCGCCTCGAGCAAGGCGCGCTGCAGCCGGTCGTAGCCCGGCTCGGCGCGCCGGCTGATCTCTCCCCTCGCATTGATCACTCTCTGCCAGGGAACAGTAGTGCCGTCGGGCAGGGCGTGCAGCGCGTACCCCACCTGCCGCGCATGACCGGGGAGATCCGCCAGCGCCGCCACCTGCCCGTATGTGGCGACCCGACCACGGGGAACGCGCCGGACCACCGCGTAGATGCGCTCGTAACTCTGGCTCACTCCCACGGAGTCCGTCGGCCTCTCTGAAAACAATACGGCCCCCGAGACGGTGAGCCCCGGGGGCCGTGTCCCGGCAGCTGCCGGGCCGGTTGGCCAGTCCCTACCCAGCCACCTCGTGGCACAGGGTGCAGTACTCGAGGTCCATTTCCTCATGCCCGGCCGGGGCGTCGGGAATCGCCTCCATCGCCCCCGCCTTGTGGCACATCATGCACTGATCGCGCCCCTCGATCGAGTGGGACACTGCCGGCGCGACTGCCGTGAGCATCGGAGAATCGGCCGCATGACACAGCAGGCACGTCTCGTTCGTCCGATCCGCGTGGCTGGCGGGCGCGTCGGGGACGGCCTCCATGGCACCGGCCGTGTGGCACATCAGGCACTGGTCGCGGCCCTGTGTGTCGTGGCTCACCGCCGGCGGCTTGGCCGCTTCCTGCGCGACTGCCGGCAGGGCGAACGCGCCGGCCACGAGCAATACTGCAGCTGCACTGACAAGTCTCTTCATCATATCGCCTCCCGTAGCTGTTGAATCCAGCTCCAGACTGCGCCGGACCTCATTATGTGGCCATCCTGGCGCTAAGATGCCGCCCGGGCAGCCGCCCATCAAGGGCGGCGCACACCCGCTCAGGGACGCACGCCGCCCTCTTGCTAATACCCCTCAATTGTCGTCGCGGCCCGGGCGATCAGCCTCCGCCCGTGCCCGGGATGCCTCCCACGTGACACACGACACACGACGTCGGATTGCGGCTCGCTATCCGGTCCGCATCGAAGTCCGGTCCGTGCGGGTTCGCGTTGAAGTGGCACCGCACGCAGTCGCCCTCGTTGTGGCACGCCACGCAGCTCTCCAACGACTGCCGTGCAGCCTGGCCATGCCCCGTGGAGAAGGCCGGGTTCGCGTCGTGATACGCCCGGCTCGCCGTCACACCCTGTGTCGCGAGTCCGGCGTTCAGGTGACAGTCCTGGCAAAACTGGCCAACGTTGTGGCAGCTGCTGCAATCAGCCTCCCGAGCATACGCCTGAGCCGGGTGCGCCGTCAGGTAGTCCGCCGTGTGATAACCCGGAGCCGGGTTAGCAGCCCCCGGCCTGTGGCAGTCCAGACAGTCTGCTCGCACGTGGCAGCTGCCGCACGTCGCCGGCTCCGACGCCGCGATGTCGCCGTGCTGCTGCACCCAATCGGCCGTATGGCCCTCTGGCGCCGGCATCTGTACGTGGCACTGCTGACACGGCGAATCCGGTGCCTCCTTGTGGCTCGCCTGGACTCCGTGACACGCCAGGCAGTTATCCACCACGGGCCGCTCCACGGACATGCCCGAAGCGCCCTCCGGCACGTGACAGCTGGCACACGCCACCGGCGGGTGCTCGTCGTGCCGGAAGTTCAAATTGCTGCTGGGTGCGAAGGTCGGAGGCTCGTAGGACACCCGCGGCTGCATCTGGCCGTTGTGGCACCCGGCGCAGAACGAGGCGTCCGGAAAGGTGACCCCACCAGCACCCACAGAGTGGCACATCTCGCAGGATGAGAACAGGGCCTCGTGAGTCACATGATCGAACTGCTGGACCAGTCCCGTGTCCGCCGGTGCCGGCGCCGGACCGGTGCCAGCCGCGGCGGTCACAACCGCCGCTGCGGCAAGCATCAACATCACTTTCATTGTGCGCTCCGGCGTTCAGGGACACGGAGGATCGCGGGTGACAGCGACGGAGTGTCGGCTCCGGAGCCGAAGGACAGCGTCAGGCCGGCATTGAGCCGGAACTGATTCCATTCCCTGATGGCGGCTGCGTCCGGCCGATCGCGATCCTCGGCGTAGTAGCGTCCTTCCACCATCATCCCAATGTCCGGGATTGGGCGCCAATCCAGGCGCAGCCCCACGTTCCACGTCTTCGCATCGTTGTAGCGGTACTCCAGCGGACGGTTCAGGTAACCGCCGCTGGCCGTCGCGTAGAACTTGCGACTGGGCTCGAAGGTGGCCCGCAGATCCCAGCCTAGCGATGAGGCCCCGACGCTCTTGTTCACGTAGTAGTTGCCGGCGAAACGCCACATGCGAATCGCGTCGTAGCCGGCGCCAATCGTCCAGCGCCAGCCTCCGTCCGCAACGTCCACGTTCGGTGTGGATGTGTTCGTGTTCTCGTATCCGAACACCTCACCCTTGCCCCACAGCCGCAGTCCGCGGGTCGGATAGAGCGTCAGCGAGGCCCAGCCGGCGTCGTACCCCACCGGGCTGAAGGCCTCCCAGATGGTCCACAGCGGGAAGTAGGGCCGGTAGCGGCGCCACCCCATCGACGTCCGCATGAACCGGTTGGCCGAGCTATAATCGACGGTCACGTCGGCAGTACCCCACGTGCCGACGGCGATGTTGTACTCGGCGCCGCCGTGAATCCCGATCTCCCTCACCGGCCGCCAACTGGCGTCCAATGCGGTGCGCTCGGAGAACAGGTAGTGCTGGTCCGAACCGTCGGGCTCACGCTGGTAGATCCAGCGTCCCTGGAACGTTCCCAACTGCCACCCGAGTCCGCCGCCGAGGATGTAGCCACGGTCGAGCGGCTGGTACTGGTCCAGCGGGTTGATCCACTCGCTGGTGACCGGGAGCGGGGCGCCCCTCGAGAGCCCCCAGCCGCCGAAGCCCAGCAACTCGAGTTTGCGGTCGAACAGGTGGAGCCCGACCTTGGCGCCGTCCATGCCGGTCCAGCCGAGCCGCGACACCTCGTGGAAACGACCGCCGACCGCGGTGAGCCAGTCATTCTTGTACTCCGCGAAACCCTCGAACAGCTCGACTGAGGGCTCGGTGGCAGGCCAGGTGCGCTCCGACGCAAAGTCGGTGCTGAGGCGAGCCTTCAGACGGAAGCTCAGGCCGGGAATGCCCAGACCCCACAGTGTAGCGTCCAGCGTGCTGTGGAGCGGTTGGCCCCTCTGTTCCTCCTTGGCCGGGTAGTATTGGCAGTACGCCGCGCCCGCGCCGCACGTGACAACGTGACCGTCGGGCGTGTACAGGCCGCCGGTGGCCGAATCGACGACCACATCTCCCGACGCAACGCTGTCCAGTTGATAGCCGCGGTAGGCGTAGTTCATGTACCAGGTGTCGAGTCGCACCCGGTAGCCCTGTGCGTGGAGCGGCGACGTCAACGTCATCAGTCCCCCGACGACTACCGCCCCTAGAACGAAGCACCTTCTCATATCCCCTCCCCCGATCGGACTGTAACCCGCGTATAATGTGTGTCGGACGCTGCGGCGTCCAGGCCAGAGAACTTCCTTCTTCATTAATCTTCCTTCATAGAGCCGGGTTGTGCTCCCTCGGATCAATCCCGTGCCCTGCCCGCCGCCAAACCCCTATTGGTACCCGAACACCATCGAGTACACGATGAGCGCGATCAGCGTGAGCCCGATCGCCAGCGCCGTGAACCCGAAAACCCTGAACATGCGCTCGAAGCGCTTCGGGTACGGGTCGGCCAGGTGCTCCTCGAGCTTGCCCTCAGCCACGATTTCCTCGTACTCCGCCGGCTTGTCCCGCTTGAACTCCTCGAGCGGCACGCGCCCGGTGAACATCACCCGATCCATGGGAAACTTGTCGGGCCGGAAGTGCGTGTTGAAGAAGTGCACGGTGAAGATGAACGCCACCGCCAGCAGCGCCTCATCACTGTGGATGATGGTAGCCACGTTCACCCACCAGCCCGGCATGACGACGGTGAAGAACTCCGGGAACCACAGGAGTATCCCCGTCGCTCCGATCACGAACATCCCCCAGAACACAGCGAAGTAGTCGAACTTCTCCCAGTAGGTGTAGCGTCCGTATCGCGGCCTGGGTCCGCGCCCGAGGAACCACTTGATCGACTGGCCGAGCTCGATCAAGTCACGCTTGTTGAAGATGATCGAGTTCTTGGAAGCGATGAACTGCCACCAGGTGAGGCCGGACGCTCGCTTCTGCTTCCGAGCGTCCCACAGGTGCACGCAGAACACTCCTATGAGCACGACGGCTCCGAAGCGGTGCAGCACGCCCGTCGTCTGGAACCCTCCGGCGAGCGCCGCGGTTACCTGCGCCCATCCCATGTAGGAGAACTTCAGCACCATTCCCGTGAGCGCGAGCGTGAAGAAGCTCAGCATCATCACGAGGTGCAGCGTGCGCTGGAAGCTGTTGAAGCGTCGGTAGAGCTTCTCGCCCGGCTTGGCGTGGTGCCGCTGCCACACACCCGGCGAGCGCCACAGCCGCCACAGCCACGCCAGCGTATGGAGCAGGGCGAAGGACAGCGTACCCACTAGCAGCGCCGTCATCCCCCAGAAGGCCCAGAACAGGAACGGGTACTTCTCCGGATCGTGGTGCGTGGCGTGCGTCAGGTACCCGGTGAACTTGAGGTTCACGCCGCCGTGGCACTGCGAGCAGGTCTCCACGACGTTGCGCCTGCTCAACGTGGAGCGCGCGTCCGTGACCGGCAGGATGTCGTGCGTCCCGTGACAGTCGTAGCACTTCGCAGCCGCCTCGTCGCCGAGCCTCGACACCTTGCCGTGGAACGTGTCGAAGAAGGTCTCCGCCTCATCGTGGTGGCACCGCCCGCACTGATCCATCATCAGCAGGCGGAAGTCACCTCGATCGGTGCGGCTGATGGTGTGCGAGGTGTGGCAGTCCTCGCACGTGGGCAGCTCGCGGCCGTCGCCGGGGTCGCCGACCGCCCTCGAGTGGATGCTGGTGTTGAACGTCTCCTCGATCCCGTGGTGACAGGTGCCGCAGGTACTGGCGACGTTGTCCGGATGGATCGACGACGCCGAGTCGCTGGCCGGCAACGGCGCGTGAGGCGTGTGGCAGTTGGAGCACGTGGCGGTGACGACCAGGCCGCTCTCGAAGAGCCCCTTGCCGTGGATGCTCATCTCGTAGCTCTCGACCGGCGGGGGGACGTCGGCGAGGTCGAGGCCGCCCGTGTCCTCCTGCGCAAACTCCATCAGGCCACGCATCATCCGGGCCTCGCTCGCCTCCTCCTCGATCCGCACCGCCGCGGCCTCGCCCTGGCGATGGCACCGGGCGCACAGCCCGGGCACGTTGCGCGGGAAGGTGGGAGACGTAGGATTCGACCGGCCGAGCGTGGCGTGGTCATCGTGGCAGTCGAGGCACACCGGAGCATCGGGGTCCCCTTCGGCTGCCAGCTGCCCGTGTATGCCAGCGTCGTGCTGCTGCGTCTGATCGGGATGGCAGACGCTGCAGTCCACCGGCGACTCGATCGCGGCGCACGGTCGATGCAGCGAGGAGCCCACCTCGGTGTGGCACTGCGCGCAAGCCGTGCCGGAGTGCCTCGAGGCGTTGTAGGCCTGCTCGTCCACGAACAGGGATACCGAGTCGCCCTGCGCGATGCCCACCAGACTCTCGTCGCCGTGACAACGCATGCAGTCGGCGTTGGCCGCACCCGCCTCGTAGAACACCCGGCGTATCCGGTGCGGCGCGTGACAGTCCACGCAGGCCGGGATTCTGTGCGGCTCCTCCTCCCACAGCCTGCCCTCGATCACCTGGCGGTGCACTTGCTCGATCTGGCCGTGGCACTGTGTGCAGGTCGCGGCGACGTTGTCGACGTGGATCGAAGAGCGCGGGTCGGTGTGGGGCAGGATCTGGTGCGAGGTGTGGCAGGACGTGCACACCGCCGTCACGGTGAGCCCCTGGCGGTACAGTCCTTCGCCATGGATGGACTGGGAGTAGTTCTCGAGGATGCGGTCCTGCGGGATGTTGCGCGAGCGCGATACCGGTGTTCCCTCGTGGTGGCACTCCCCGCACAGGACCGGGATGTTCATCACCGCCGTGGGAGACGACGGGTCGGTGTGCGACTGCATGTCGTGTGTGCCGTGGCAGTCCGCGCAGCTCGGCGCCAGCGGATCGGCGCGCGCGGCTGCTTGCCCGTGCAGCGACGCCCCGTGCTGCTCCGACTGCGCCCGGTGGCACAGCGAGCAGTCGACCTCGGGTACTTCGTCGGGGTGCGGGAAGCTGAGACCGGCGTGGCACATCACGCACTGCATGCCGGCCGCACCGTGCACGGAGGCGTCGAACACTTCGGGCCGCACGACCAGTTGCTGCGCGTCGCTGCGGCCCGCGAACATGGCGGGGTTGTTGTGGCACATGAGGCAGGTCTGATTGTCCTGCGCCACGGCGGGTGCGGCCAACACGAGCAAGGCGGCGGCGAGCAGCGCTCCCCTCCCAACCACCCATGCCCGATGGTTCCGGCTGCTCGACCGCCGCCAGTGCTGGCTACGCATCCACATCAACCCACGCCCCCCTAGCGCTCCAAGTTCCACACCCACAGCAAGATACAACGGACGTGGCATCCCGAGACCGGCTATCGGCCTTCCTAAAGATTTCCTCACTTTCAATTAGAAGTCGCAGCCCTCACGCACCAGAAAAAGCGGGCGGCGCGCCGCGCCGCCCGCCTCCGGGCCGTTCCCAAAATGGGCATTGCGTCAATCCCTCTTGGTCGAGACCGATCCTGAAGCCTCAGGTGTGTCTGGCCCGCTTCTCGGCGTGGCTCCCCCGTCTACCTGACGCGCGTCCGGGTGCGCCAGCTCTTCCTCGTACCAGCGCGAGTGATGGTGGCGAACCACCCTCTCCGGTATGCGGCCCGTGATCCACGCCCAGTTCATCGGGTACGCGTCCGGATGGAAGATCACAAAGAACAGGTGCCACACCAGAATGGCCAACGTGGCGAGCCACGCTTCGTAGTAGTGAACCGTCTGCGAGGCCGGTACCACCCACCACGGCAGGATCTGCACCGCCTGGACAGGGAACCACAGCACGAATCCGGTAACGGCCATCACCGCAGAGCCCCACACCAGGGCCCAGTACTCGGCCTTCTGGGTGTAGTCGTAGCGGCCGAACTTCGGCAGGCGATCACGCCACCGCAGGTGGTACGCCAGGTACCCGCCGGCGTCGGTCACGTCGCGCCACTCGGGTAGCATCGCCCGGATCTCGACCCGGCCGCGCCGGTTGAAGAGCACATACCAGACGTGGCTCAGGCCCACGGCCAGCAGCACCACCGCCGCGACGCGGTGCACCGTCGACCGCACCGGCTCGCTCATCCCGACTGCCGCGAGCCCTTGTACCCACCACGCATCCGGGAACCGCAGCGCGAAGCCCGTGATGACGAGGATGATGAACGCGATGCCGTTGATCATGTGCTGCCACAGCTGGATGCGGTCGAACCGCATCACGTACCCCACTTGCCGCTCCTCGAGGCGACGCTCCACCAAGTAGTAATTGAGGACGATCAGGTTGTGCAGCGCCATGAGTCCGATGGTCCCCACTATCAGCACGACGTAGATGAGGCGGATCCAGTGGTTGATGGGGTTCGCGCTGATGGACGCCGACGCGTGGGTGTAGCTGGTGGCGAACGCCTCGTCCGCGTCCGGATGGCACTGCCGGCACGTGGCGGCGACGTTGATCGGATGGATGGTCGACGAGGAGTCGGCCTCGGGCAGCACCCAGTGCGCGCCGTGGCAGCTCACGCACGTCGCCGCCCGCTCGTAATCACTCTTCGCCGCCCAGCCGTGGTAGCTGTCCGTGTATGAGCCCACCACGCCGCCAGCCAGGCCGTACTTCCGGACTATCTCCGGATCATCGTGGCACTCGCCGCAGGTTTCGTCCGCGAGGCGGGCAGCATATGTGCGCGCCTGTGGGTCGTCGTGGGCCAGAATGTGGTGCTCGCCGTGGCAGTCGGTGCACGTAGGGCTGTCGATCAGGCCGGCCCGCAGCGCCCGACCATGGATGGACATGTCATACAGCGCCGAGACCGCCTCGTGACACTGGCCGCAGGTGCTCGACACGTTCATCCGGTTGATCATGGACTCTGAATCGAGCGGTCCCCGCATCGCGTGCACGCCGTGACAGTCGGTGCAGGAGGCGGCCCCCCCATTATCTTCCACGGCGCGGCCGTGCACCGACTCCGCGTATGCGGTGTATGTCTGCGGCAGCCGCACCACGTCGCGCGTGAGCAGTCCCGCCTCGCCGTGGCAGTTGGCGCAGAGCTGCGCCGCCACCGCGTGATAGGTCGGGGATTCGGGATCGGTGCTCGGCTTGATGTCGTGGCCGCCGTGGCAGGTCACACAGGTGGGCGCGAGCTCCTCACCCCGCTCGAGTGCGTAGGCGTGCCGGCCGTCATCATAGTCACGCTGGACCTGTCCGTGGCAAACGCCGCAGCCCGGCGGCGGCGCATCGGCCGGATGGGGGAAGCCCGTGTACCCCTGATGGCAGAAGGTGCAGCCCAACCCCAGGGCGCCGTGCACCGATCCCGCCAGATCCTCGTCCGTGACCACCATGCGGGTCGGATCCTCGAGCCCGGCGAACAGCGCCACGTCCGAGTGGCACATCAAACAAAGCTGGTCGCCCTGGGCGAGGGCGGGGCCGGCGATGCCCGAGACGGCGGCCGCGACGATGACCATTACAGCAGGTGTCCGCATTCCCAGCTCCTTGTCCCCCAGGGGGGTCCCGCGCGCCCCGGCGCACGGACTCCGCCGCAATTCTACCCAGTGACCCCTGCGTCGACAATGAAGAAGAGATGAAAGGATTGTTTAATCGACCGCCGCCCTGCACACCGGACACAGTGCCGCGTCCTTCAGGTCCACGTCCTCCACGTAGGTCGCGGCGTGCATCACGCAGCGATAGTCGGCGCAGTGCACCAGCCCAAACGCGTGGCCCAGCTCGTGTACCGCTTCCTTGATCGAGCGCTCCAGCAGAATCCCTTCGTCCGGCGGCAGGCCGTAGTAGTCGGTGTGGAGGCGGTGGGTGGAGATCACCGCCCCCGACCCGTCCAACTGGGCCTGCCCGAACACGAACGTGAGCACCGGGATGAACAGGTCGACGGAAGTGAGCCCCACGATCTTCGACCCCGGATCGGGCAGGTGCCGCAGCAGCCCTGCGAGGAGCAGCGTGGAGTGATACTGCTGACGCTCAGCGGCGAAAGCCGCCTCGAGGTCCAGCTCCACCTCGATCCGCCGCACCGGATTCGGGAAAGCCTCCGCGACCCCATCCTCCAGCGCGTCCGCCCATCGGGGGGCGTACCCATTGAGGTACGCCGTGTAGATAGCGCGGCCCACGCTCACCGCCTGATGCCATACTTCTTCAGTTTGTTGTAGAGCGTGGCGCGATCGATGCCCAGCACCTTGGCCGACCGGCTGATGTTGCCGTCCATCTCCCGCAGGACACGCTCGATGTGCTCCTTCTCCATCCCGGCCATCGACCGCGCCGTGAGTTCCCCCGCTGGCTGCTCGAGGTGGAACGGCAAATCGTCCGGGACGATCTGCGGTTGCCGCCCCACCACCATCGCCCGCTCGATGGCGTTCTCCAGCTCGCGCACGTTCCCCGGCCAGCGGTAATCCAGCAGCAGCGCCTGGGCTTCAGGGGATACGTCCTTGACCGGCTTCCCCATGGCGCGGGCGTACTTCTCCACGAAGTGCTTGACCAGCGGCTGGACGTCCTCGCGCCGCTCCCGGAGCGGCGGCACCAGGACAGAGAACACGTTGATCCGGTAGTACAGGTCCTCGCGGAACGTACCCGCGGCGACCAGCTCCTCCAGATTCTTGTTGGTGGCGCAGACGAGACGGAAGTCGGACGTGATCTCCTGGCTGCCGCCCAGCCGGGTGAACCGCTTCGTCTCCAGTACGCGCAGCAGGTCCACCTGCATCTTGGGCGAGATGTCCCCGATCTCGTCGAGGAACAGCGTGCCGCCGTGCGCCAGCTCGATCTTTCCCTTGCGACGGTAATGCGCCCCAGTGAACGCCCCCTTCTCGTGGCCGAACAGCTCGCTCTCAAGCAGCGACTCTGGAATGGACCCCGAGTTGACCGCCACGATCGGGAAGAAGCGCCGCTTGCTCTGTGCGTGGACGGCCCGCGCGATGAGCTCCTTGCCCGTTCCGCTCTCGCCGTGGATTACGACCGTGGAGTCGGTCTCGGCCACCGTTCGGACCATCTCCAGCACGTGCTGCATCTCCGGGCTCGCGCCGAGGATGGGAGTTGCGGGCGCGAGCTCCGTAACCTTCTCCTTCAGCCGGACGTTCTCCTCCTCCAGCTCCTTCTGCCTGAGAGCATTGCGCACGAGGTTCGACAGATCGTCGGGGTCCACCGGCTTGGTCACGTAGTCGAACGCACCCAATTTCAGGGCCTCGACCGCGGTCTCCACCGAGGCGTACGCGGTGAGAATCACTATCGCCGCATTCTGGTCGATCTCGCGCACCCGCTTCTGCAGCGTGATGCCGTCCATGCCGGGCATCTTGAGGTCGACTATGATGATGTCGTACGGCCCCGCGTGCATCTTCGCGAGCGCTGCGTTCCCGTCCTCCGCCGTTTCGACCGCGAAGCCGTCCTCCAGAAACCACTCCTCGAGCGACTTCCGCACCGACAGCTCATCGTCGACGATCAGAATCTTTCGCTTCTTCATGGTTCCACCTGCTCCCCCGCCTGTCCAGCGCGCTCCCGAACCACGCGTTCAGGGTCGCGGGGAACTTCAATGGCAAAGGTCGTTCCCCGCCCCACGATTGAATCCACCGCTATCTGGCCCTCGTGCCGCTGCACGATGCCGTATACCACCGCCAGCCCCAGTCCAACCCCCTTCGTCTCGTTCTTCGTGCTGTAGAACGGGTCGAACACGTGCTGGCGGGCATCATCGGGGATCCCCACCCCCGTATCGCGCACGCTGAAGCAGACCCGGTGCTCCAGGTCGCGCGGCGCCGCCCAGCTCTCGACGGTGAGCCGTCCGCCGTCGGGCATGGCCTCGATGGCGTTCATCAGCAGGGCGACCAACGCCTGGACGATCTGCTCCGCGTCGCACACAATGGTGTCGTCGTCCAGCCGGAGCGTCGTCGTCATCTGGATGTCGCCCAGCTCGGTGTGGTGCCCCACCAGCTTGAGCGCCCGCCCAATCAGCTCGTGCAGGTGCGCTGCCTGCAGCTCCGGCCGGCTCTCCCGGGCATACGTCAGCAGATCCCGCACGATGTTGCCGCAGCGCAGGGACTCCCCGCGGATCAGCTCCAGGTTCTCGAGAATCCGGATCTTGTCCTCGCCATCCGGCAGGCGGGTGTCGAGCTTCCTCGTCAGCAGCTTCGCATAGGTGAGGATGCCGGAGAGCGGGTTGTTGAGCTCATGCGCCACGGTGGCTGCCAACTTGCCCAGAGAGGCCGCCTTCTCCACCTGGACCATCCCCTGATGGATCTGCTCCAGCTCCCCGGTCTTCTCCCGAACGCGCTCCTCCAGCGTCTCCGACGAGGCGCGGCTCTCGGCGTCGGCCTGCTTGAGGCTGCGCGCCATCTGGTTGAATGAGGCGGCCAGCGCGCCCAGCTCGTCAGACCGCTGGAGGTCGATCGCGACGTCGAGATCACCGCTCGCGAGGGCTTCGGTCCCCCGGCGCAGCTTCCGCGTGGGTACGTACACGGAGCGATAAACCAGTGCTGCCATGAGGAGCGCCGAGAGGAAGATGATGCTCACCGCCAGCAGGAAGGTGCGCCGCCGCGAGTCCGCGACCGCCTGGTCCACCTTGAGCATAGAGAGTTGCACGTCCAGCACGCCAAGCACGGACTGGTCCGGTGAGTGGGCGTGGCATGCCGCGTCCCAACAGCTCTCGCTGTTGCGGATCGGGTGGGTGAAATCCATCACCCGATGTCCGCCGTCCGGATCGAGGACCCGCGCGTTGTCTTCCGGGGGCACACTGGGGAGCGGGTCCACTCCTGCGTGGCACATGCGGCACGCCTCCGACTCGACGTCCACCACGGTGCCCACATCTCCCGGCACGCTCGAGAACCGGATCGCCCCATCCTTGTCGTAGATGCGGATGGCCTCGACGCTCCCCTCGTCGGCGATGAGCGCGATCATGACCGATGTGCGCTCTCGCTCGTTGCGCAGCATGCTCGTATAGAGGCTCTGCCCGATGAGCGCGCTCACACGCTGGGCGTCGGCCAGCATGTGTCGCTGGAACAGTTGGCGCTGGAAGCTGCTGGAGAGCAGCGCGTGGATCGTGAAGACCAGCAGGATCGTGAGAAAGAAGACCAGGAACAGCTGAACGCTGAGCGAGGACGTGACCGTTCTGAGCTTCGCCAACCTGGCCATCGGCGACCCCTCTCCTCCCCCCCGACACCGGGCGCCGGACCCGCCGACCACAGGAAGGCCGAGCACCCTGCCTTAAATCTGCATATGGAACAGCTCTTCTACCAGTGCCTCGAAGCGTTCCCGTCCCAGCACCGACTCAACGTGGGGGGGAGAGCCGCCGTCGGCCATGGTGATGCCCAGCGCCGCGGGGGCTCCCGGAGCCACCGCCTGCCGCAGATGGCGCTTGAGGAGCTGGATCTTTTCGAGAAACCAGAGCAGCGTCCGTTCCCCCCGAAACAGCTCCGGGATGTCGTCCACCGCCTCATGCGCCGCTACCCGGAACAGCCACTGGTCACATTGGCCGGTCGCCTCTCCGCTCCGCACCGCACTGCAGTACCGGTCGTTCACAGCCAGGACCTCGCCGGAGAGCGGGGTGTCGAGCGGGATCGCCGAGCGTCCCCGCATGATCCAGCCGCACGGCTCGCCGCGCTTGAGCCAAACACCCGCGCGGGGCGCCACGATCTCGTCCACCGGATGGAGGATCCGCATCATGTGGCCGTCGAGGCCGACGGCCACCTCCGCACCCGGTTCCTCCCGCAGCCAGCAATGCCCCGCGCTGTAGGGGCGGTCGAGATGCACCTCGCAACCCTCGAGCAGGCGCCAGACATAGGGATTGACCTGGTTGTCTACGGCGGCGACGGCCGGCGCTGCGCCGCCCCCAGCCAGTGCGCCGACGAGCGCGGGCTCGCGCGCGGCGGTGGACTCTCCTCCGCCCTGCAGCGCGTGGAACAGCTCACAGTGCTCGCAGTCGTAGTCGCGGTCGCACAGCCGGTAGCTCAGCACCCCGGCGAGCACCCAGATGCAGGGCAGTTCCTCGTGATTCCCAGTTCCGGATCCACTCATGACATTCCCCCGGGCCGGCCGCCACCGACGGCGGCGCGGCTACTCGCTCAGCAGAAACTCCCGCGCCACCTCATCCCAGTTCTCCGGCGCGATCACCCGCACGAACCCCGCCACCGGCACTCCGCCGTCGGGTAGGACCACCCCCAACTCAGCCGTGCGCATCGCCCGCAGCTTCTCTACTGTGTCCGCCATCCACGCACGGGCCAGCTTACCGCTCAGCAGGTTGCGCCGCGCCGTCTCCGGCCGCGGCATTCGCACCTTCATGAGCCAGCCCCGCTCATAGGGGTCCTGGTTGACCAGGTCCGGTGATGCCTGCACGGCCTCGTTCACGGCGATCACCTCGCCGTCCACCGGCGAGAGCATGTCGACCGACTTCCCATCGATGCGTACTGACCAGCCGGCCTCTCCTTCCTTCAGACGCACGCCCACCGGCGGGAGCTCGACGGCCGCCGGCGCGCCGAGCAGCCGTTGGGCGAAGTCGTCCATCCCCACGGTCGCCACGCCTTCCTCATTCGGGGCCGCCCAGCCGTGGCCCTGGTGGAAGTAGATCCCGTCCCGCACGTCGAACCAGCCACCCACACGAGCGTGTCCGGGACGCCGCACGGCCGGCCCGGTTCGCACCGGCGGGCGCATCAGTAGTCGCCAGAATCCGATCAGCACCACCAGGTAGCCCATGACGAGCAGGTACTCGATGCCCTTGGTGGCAAACAGGTCTACGCTCTCGACGCCTTGCATACGCTCGCTCCCGTTACGCCGCTACGACGCCGGCCCGCTCCTCGCGCTCCTGCGCGTGGCCCGACTCCGACATGTCGAAGTCCAGGACCGGCATCCGGTTGATGACCCAGCGGAACACCCACAGCTCCGCCGAGATGACCGCCAGGGTGACCACGATTTCCATCCAGGTCGGCACGTAGCGCTGGGCTGCGTACCACTTGAAGCCGATGATCGTCACGTTGAGGCGATTGAGCACGATTCCCACGAGGGCCAAGGCGGCCGCCACTCGGATCACCGGCACGCGGTTGTTGCGGAACCCATACATGTAGAGTCCGGCCGGCACCGCCACGAACCCGACCAGCTCGAGCAGGTACCACCAGCCCAAGCCGGTGCCCAGATACTCCCAGCGCTGGCCGTGCACGAACACCAGGATCTGCGCGAACAGGTAGACGAACATCGCCCCCGCGCAGATGCGCGCGAGTCCGCGCACGATGTCGTCGTGGGTGGCGGCGAGCCGCCGGCCCACCCGGTGGTGGAACACCTTGTGGGTGATGGAGCCCTCGAAAATCACCAGCGAGAGGCCGGCGAAGATGCTCGACACCAGAAAGAGGATCGGGATGAACTCGGAGTACCACAGCGGGTGCACCTTGTCCCTGGCCATCAGGTACAGCGCACCCAGCCCCGACTGGTGCAGCATCGAGAGCGTGATCCCGAAGATCGCCGCGCCCAGGGTCATGGCGCCCAGCACCTTGCGCACCCGCTTCCACCCCAGCCACTCCGCCACGGCGGGCGAGAACTCCACGAACTGGGCAAACATGTAGAGCATGAAGTGCCAGGCCACCAGGAACAGCACCGAGCTCACGCCGAACGAGTTCCCGATGACCGGGTTGATCACGTTCCACGGCCGGCCCAGGTCGAGCAGCAGCGCCCCGGCATAGAACACGTACGCCAGGAAGCCGTTGAGTACCGTGACCCGCACGATGGGGTGGTACTTCTCCTGGCGCATGATGTAGACCATGAACACGATCACGTACGCGCCGCCGGCAAACGCCACGCCTGTGATCACGTCGAACCCGATCCACAGCCCCCAGGGGACGTCCTGCGACAGGTTGGTGATCGCGCCAAGCCCCTTGGTGAACCGGATGGCCAGCAGCACGGCGCTCAGCAGGATGATCCCACCCGTAATCACGTTGAACGGAGTGAGCAGCGGCCCCTTGGGCTTGAGTTCCTGCAGCAGGAAGCGGCCGAAGCGGCCCGCCTCCGCGCGGAGGTTGGGACGCGCGCCGTCCACGAGCTGCATCGTCATGCCTCACCCCCTTCTCCCTCTTCCTCCGCCACTTCCCGCGCCCGCGAGGCCCGGCTCAGCGCCAGCAGGAACGGCGGCGCCAGCGTGAGCACCAACGGCACCGCATAGAGGAACTCCCGCGTGTACGCCGGGAACGCCGTGTCCCCGATGTCGGTCCGCAGTCCGATCTGGTCGAACGGCACCGCCGACAGGTAGAGCCAGGTCGTGCCGCCCACCTCGTCCTCCCCGTAGACGTGGTGCACGTACTTGTCGGGCGCGTGGTAGATGCGGTCGCGGGCCTCGTCCAGCAGGTCCGGGCGCTTGCCGAACTTGAGCGCGCCGGTCGGGCAGCCCGCAACGCACGCCGGCTGCTCGCCTTCCTGCAGCCGGCTCCAGCAGAGCTGGCACTTCTGGATCTTGGGCACCGGGCTGTCGTACTCGAACTTCGGGACGTCGAACGGGCACGAGACCATGCAGAAGCGGCACCCCATGCACTTGCTCTCGCGCCAGATCACCGGCCCATCCGGAGTGCGGTACATGGCCTTGGTAAGACAGGCAGAGGCGCAGGCCGGCTGCAGGCAGTGCATGCACTGCTGTTTGCGGTAGACAACGCCCTGTTCGGTCTCGTAGCGGTTGACCACGGTCCACTGGTCGGGCGTCGTGTCGCGCCGCACCGCGCGGTCGATCTGTTGCTCGGGCTCGGGCAGGTCGTTTGCCCGGGCGCACGCGAACTCGCACATGCGGCAGCCTATGCACTTCGTGGTATCCACCAGAACACCCACCCGGTCGCTCACAGGCTGCGTCTCTGCGCGCTCTTCGGCGCGCAGGCCCGTCGCAGCGAGTGTCGCCCCTCCGGTGGCGCACACTGTCTTGAGCCAGTCTCGTCGCTTCATGCGAAATCCCTTCTCCTCCCCCCGGATTCCCGTTTCGTGCGGTCCTCACCCCGCTGTGTGGCGGGGCACAGGCCCGGCACGCAGCATCTCCGTGGGCCCTCGGCGGCACCCGCCGCCGCTCGGGCCTACTGAGTGAGGAAGGTGTCCTGGAAACCGTTCCAGCCGGCGTCGTCGAGGCTCGCCAGGACGCCGATGGGGACGTCGCCCCCGTCGGCCATCGTGACGCCAACCTCCCCGAGACCGGCCACACGGGTCAGGTAGCCCCGGATGCCCTCGTACTGCTGCTTCGTCCACGCGACTGCCGCGTCGGCGATCATCCAGCCCCTGACCTCCTGCTGCACGCGCGCGGGCCGGATGCGGTACAGCCAGCTTCCATCGGGCGCCTCCAGCCCCTTCCACTGGGTCTCCCCGGTGGACCGTCGGTTGACCGCGGTGACGCGGCCCTCCACGGGAGAGGGAACCGAAAGCCGACGGCCGTTGCGCTCGAGCCCGATCAGCGACATGCCCTTCTCCACCGCGCTGCCGTTGCCGAGCAGCTCAAACCGGTAGGGCGCCCCCAGCAGGCCGAGCAGCAGGGGATGCACGCCGATCAACAGGTCGCCGTCTTCGCGGATGCGGGTCCAGGTGTAGGTCGGCTGCAGGAACACGCCGTCCGGCACCTGGTCGATCGTGTGGGAGAGCGGCTCGAGCCCCGGAAGCCTGATCTCGACCGGCCGCTCCGCCCGCCGCTTGCGGAGGACGAAGTAGTCCAGGGCGATCAGAGCCACCACCGTGAGAACTGCCAATAGCGCGACCATCTTGGTCTCCTGGTCGGTGTTTGCACCTCTTCTATTAGCAAGGGTGATGCCGCGGCCGATCGCACCCGCAATCGGCATCGCTAAAACATTGACTTGTAATGGTTTATCGGCGCCCAGCTAGGCCGGGGGCGGTGCCCGAGAGCAACCCGCGACTGTCGAAATTCTCGGCACCACGGAGCTGGCCCGATCCCGAAACCGCCGCAAGTTCAAACAGGCCGGGAGGTGTCGTTGTGTGGAATTACGCTACGGCACGTGTGGTGAAATCCGCCATTTGGGCGGTCTCGAGACGTCGGGGAATCCGGCACCGCGCGCGGTGCCGTCCGGATGACGCCGCTACTGCTCCCCGGAGAGCGGATCCATCTGGTGGCACAGGTGGCACGCGGCCGGTGCGTTGTGCTCCACCTTGTCCACGTGGCACACGGTGCAGACCTGGCGTGTCCACTCCGTGATCCCCTCCGCCTTGTCGCCGTGACAGTTCGAGCACTGGGAGTGCGCGAACGCGAGCATGTGCTTCTCCTTCGCACCCTCGTCGTGACAGGAGACGCAGCTGGCCTCCGGCTGGTGGTGGAAGTCGTGGCAGGCGACGCAGTCCACTCCCGCGGCGCTCATCTGCGGCGGCGAGTGGCACATCGAGCACGCCAGGCCGGCTTCCCGGTGTGCCGAGTGCGGGAAGTCACCAACGTCGGTCGCCACCGGCGTCTCCGGTGCACCACCGGGCCCCGCGTGGCACTCGGCGCAGTTGCGCGCGCCGATCTGTGCGTGGTGGCATCCTGCGCAGTCCGTCTGGGACGTGAGCAGGGTCCTGCCGTGATCCTCGAATGACGTGTGGCAGTTGGTGCAGGAAAGCCCCGCCCGAATCACGTGCCGCTCGTGATCGAACTCGGTCTCGCCGAATCGCACGGCCTGCCGCTCCACACCCAAGTGACACTGCAGGCAAGAACTCTCGCTGATGCGGGGACCCAGATCCACATCGGGAACCGCGTACGGCAGCCCTCCCACACTGACCGCCTCCCGAACCAGCTCGAGGCTCGCCCTGAGCAGCTCGTCGGCGAAGGCGATGTTGTGGGCCCCTTTGCCCTGCTCCACAAAATCCACGTTCTCGGCAGCCAGCGCGAGGAGGCTGTCAACCTGTGCGCGGGTGCGGACCGGGGCGTTCCCCGCTGCGCGCCGCGCCGCCACCACCACCCGCTCGACCCGCCGCACCTTCTGCTCCGTCTGGCGTTGCCACTCGGGCAGGATGTTGGCGTAGGCGATCCCGTGACACGACAGGCATGACGCCTCACCGGCGCCCCGCACCGTCTCGTGCGCGCCCACCGACCTTGTGAGCTCGTGGCAGCCCGCGCACGACACGCGCGCCAGAAACATAGAGCTGGGCTGGTTCTCGACGCCGTGCCCACCCATCCCGGAGAACAGCCGCTGCTGCGCTTCGTGGACGCGCTGGTGGCACGTGGCGCAGTCGAGCTCGGCGGTCTCTGCCAGGGCCACCATGCGGTGCTCGATCGGCAGGTGGCACTGGGTGCACTCCACGTTGTGCTCGGAGATGTGCACGCGGTGCACGAGAGTGGTGTTCTCGAATTGCTCGATCCGCTCCGGAGTGTTGTGGCAATTCCAGCAACGCGCCTCCTCTGCGGCGCCCGAGCCCTCCGTCACCTGCTGGTGGCAGGAGATACAGGGAACGAGATCCTCCACGTACTGCTCGTGATCCACGACGAAGCCTGCCGACGACACGACACGCGGCGGCGAGCGGTGGCAACCGATGCAACCGGCCAGCGGCTCTCCGGGATCGCGCTCCTTGAAGTGGCACAGGTTGCAGGTGGTCTGCTCAACCGCCAGGTGGTCACCCTGTACGATCTGCGAGTGACAGCTCGTGCAGCGCAGCTGCTTGCCGCGGCGCAGCTCCCCCAGGTGCTGCGTGTGGTCGAACCGCACACCCTGGAAGCTCACCACCCCCTCCACCTTGCGCAGCGAATGGCAACCCGAGCGCAGGCACGCCGCATCCTCGATCTCGGCCCACGGCTTGGTGCCGTACGCGCCGGTCACGTACTTCACCACCTGGTTCGCCGCCTGCATCTTGCCCATCGCCTCGGCCTTGATGCCCGGGGCGTAGTGGCACTTGATGCACGGAACGTCGTTATGCGACGAGGTAGCCCATGAGTCGTAGTAGGGCTGCATCAGATGGCAGCTGGTGCAGAACTTGGGCTGCGCGCTGAACTCGACGAATCCCACGGTGCCTACCGCCGCGAGGATCACGGCCAGCACTCCCACCTGGATCCCGATCTTGAGTGGCCGGGAGAGGCGCTGGAACCGGGAGGTGTGGCGCGCCATCGAGCCCCGTCTACTTGCCGAGCTCGCGCAGCTTGAACCAGGCCAGCGCGATCGCCGAGAGCGCCAAGAACCAGACGGGGACCAGCAGCAGCTTGTGCTCCCACTGCTCCTCGGCGTGCGTCTCCGCCGTGGCCCGGATGATGCCGGTGTTGGAACGCACCCTGAGGCCGAGGTCTTCGAGCTGCTCGAGGTCCAGGCTGTGCTGCACCAGCGCGATCTGCTGGTACTCGGACAGCGCCGCCTGGTAACGGAAGCGAGCGTCGCCCACCTCGTGCCCCATCAGCTCGAGCTCCTCGATGGCCTCGGCCGCGAGCTCGAGCTCCGCGGTGGCCCGCAGAACCTGCTCCTGGATCTCAAGGCCCATGAGCCCCGGCCCCGTCTCGACGTCGTGGCAGGAGGCGCACAGGGCCGCGATCCCGGCCGGTTCCGTCCGGGCGGCGCCGTGGTTGCTGTGACAGCCGAGGCATCCGGGAAGCGCTCCGCCCAGGGTCGGCGGCCCGTGGGGGCCCTCGTAGAACGCCCGCTCCAGCAAGCGGTGGCAGTGGCCACACACGTCCGCGATCTGGGTGACCTGCGGCGGCAGCGCCGCGTGTGAGCCGTGGCACCCGATGCAAGTCGGGGCCGCGAAGTTGTGCTTCTCGAACACCCCGACGCCGTGCGCGCCCCCGCGGTACAGCTCGAACTGGTCCGTGGAGATGCCGTAGCGCCCCATGAGCCCCTCGTCCTCGTGGCAGCGCCCGCACGTGGCCGGGATGTTGGTGGGGTGCACTTCGCTGCGGGCATCCTCGGGCGGGAGAATCAGGTGGGCGTTGTGGCAGTCGGTGCAGGTCGGAGCATCGGTGTTGCCCTGGCGCAGCAGGAGCTGCCCGTGCCTGCTGGTGCGGAACTCGGCCAGTTGGTCCGCCGCCAGCCCGAACTGGCGCATCTGGTTGGGATCGGCGTGGCACTCGCTGCACAGCTCTATCGTCTGCAGCTTGGTCGGGGTGCCTAGAAACCGCCCTCGGTGGGCCGGAGCTATCTCGTACGCCTCCGTGTCGCCTCCGTGACAGTCGTGGCACCGGATGCCCCGCTCCGAATGTACGCCCACGCTGAAGGAGCGCCGCTTGTCGGCGTGGCAGATGACACAGCCGTAGATCGAGTCGCCCTGCTGCGCCACCACTGGTGCGGGAGCGGCTGCCGCTGCGTGTGGCGTAGCGAGCATCACCACTATGGCCGCGATGGCAATGCAAGCCGGCCTCACTGCGCCCCCCCTTCACCAGTCGCCTCAGCCGGGTCCACCTGCTGCCGGTGCGGCTCGGGCCCGAGATCGGGCACCGGGAGGCCCGGCTCGGCCGGCGTCACCCGCTCTCCAACGCGCGGCTCTCCCAAGTCCGCCGAGGGCGGCAGCGAGCCGATCTGGCGACCCGCGAGCCACAACGCAATGAACCCGATGAAGAACAGGAGCCCGATGCCCACGACGACCGGCCGCTTCCTCATGTGCCGCTCCGGCTTGCGATCGAACAACGGGATCAGCCCGAAGCTCACGCCGAGCAGCGTGAACCCCACGAAACCCCAGATGCCCAGGTACCTGAGCAGCGCCAGCGACACGTCTACGGGCACCCAGGTGGACACCAGTTCGTGCGGCAGCTCGCCCGGGTTGGCGGGTGCCCCGACGGGACGCGGGAACAGGGCTGCGAGCGATATGGTCACCGCCAGCACCAACACCGTGACTATGAACGACCGCAGCAGGTGGTTGGGCCAGAAGGGAATCCCCTCGTCCGCCCGCTCGGCCTCCGCCAGGATCTCCTCGCGGCTCGCCACGGCGCTCTCACGCCGCTGCGCCTTGGTATCCTCGACCCCCGGCGGCGGAGCGATGCCGCGGCGCCGCACCAGCGTGAAATGGTACGCCAGCAGCGCCAAAGACGCCCATGGCAGCACGATCACATGGATCGAAAAGAACCGGCTCAGCGTTGCCCCGGAGACGATCACGTCTCCCATGAGGGCCTCGGCCAGGATGTTACCCCCGATGGGGAAGCTGGCAATCGCGACCAGCACCTCGGTGACGGTCCAGTAGGCCCACTGGTCCCAGGGCAGCAGGTAGCCGGTCGCCCCGAAGGCGAGCACGACGAACAGCAGCAACAGACCAATGGTCCAGTTGGTCTCCCGTGGGGGCTTGTAGGCGCCCTCGAAGAGCACTCGCGCCATGTGCAACATCATGGCGATGACTATCAGGCTCGCGGCCCACACGTGCAGGTCGCGGATCAGCCACCCGAAGGAGACGTTCGAGACGATGTGCTGCACGGAGGGGTAGGCCTCCTGTACCGAAGGCCGGTAGTGCAGCGCGAGCAATACCCCCGTGACGACCAGTACCAGGAAGAGGACGTACGTGATGCCGCCCGGGGCGTGGCGCCAGCCCGCATGGCTGGGGAGCCGATAGCGCAGTGATTTCTTGAGCGCCTGATCGATACGCAGGCGGCGGTCGATCGGCCCGTACAGCAGGCCGAAGAAGCGCGCCGAGGCCAGCAGGCCGGCGTCGGCGCTCTCCTTGAGATCGCTCCACGTCTGGGTGAACCAGGTCTTCGTGGCGGAGAATGCGCGGCGGATCATGCTAGCCCTCCGTCACGTAGACGGTGCCATCCCGCAGGAACACCCCGTAGCGCGTGAGGGGTGCCGTGGTGAGGCCCGTGACGACGTTGCCGTGGAGATCGTAGACCACATGGGAGCATGGCGAGTACACGCGGGAGGACTGCTCTTCCCACTTCAGGATGCAGCCGTCGCTGGGCGCGATGCCGTGCACCGCGAAGTACTGCTGCTCGTCGCGCCGCACAACCAGGATCACACGGTCGCCCCAGCGCACCACGCGGCTCGCCCCGACGGGGAAGTCCGCCTCGCGCAGCACCCGCACCGCCGGTTGCAGCTTGGGAATCTCGAGCTGCTCCCCGGGGAGCACGTACAGCGCGATGCCGAGCACGATCCCCGTGAACGCCAGTGCGATCACCGCTCCGAGCAGGAGCTCGTTGAAGCCGAGCCCAGCGCTCTTCTCCTCCACACCCGTGCCTGTCAGCGTGTCCCCCCGGGGCCGAGTTGGGTCAGGAATGTGGCCCTAGAGTGGTACAGAGGGTCCGATTGTGCAACCGGCCCCGCCCGAAGGCGGGGCCGGCATGGTACTGCTTCCTATGCTACCGACCCGTGGGCCGGCGCGGTGCTACTTCTGCCAGCTAGCCGGCAGCGTGTACGCCCCGCTCAGGTCCATCGGCGGCGCCGGCAGACCGTAGTAGGAGTAACCCATCGCGATGGAAGCCTTCAGGATCTCCCTCAGGAACGTCGGGTTGTGCACGCCCTGCGCTCCGGTCGGGTGCGCCGAGAAGTGCAGCGTGTCGTCCGGCGCGAGCACGAGGTAACCGTCGGCGAACCAAGGCGTGTCGTGGGTCCAGGAGAGCGAGGTATTGAACAGGATCCCCTCGGCCACCGTGAACGTGGTGTCGTCGAGATTGAGGATGTCCACGCCCTCCGCCGCGATCAGGCGGATGAACAGGCCGGTGTCGGCCGGAGCGACGTCGGTGTTGATGATTCCGTCCGCGCTCAGGTCGTCCCAGATCGCCTTCAGGTAGCCGGTGAGCTCGGCTTGCAGGTCATCCATCTTCGTTTCGGAATTCAGATGGCAGCCGTCGCACACCAGGAAGGGTTCGTTTGCACACGGGGGATCCGTGAGCGTACCGTCCGCCGCGAGACATGGAATCGCCGCAAACGTGTGCCCCACTGAGTGGACCGTCGTTCCCGAGACCGGGTCGTCGATCTCCTCTTCCACCACGTGGCACGTGGCGCACAGGCGGGGGTTGATGCTCTTGTCGCCGTGCTCGTGCGCCAGCTCGTTCTCGTTCCACGCCAAGCTGTCCGGCCACCAGCCGATGTTCTCGGCCAGGAGCACCGGACCCTGCGCAGCGTGCGCCCCGTGGGTGCCGCCCGGCTCCGGAACTGTGCGCCGGTTGTGGCACGAGATGCAGAGCTGCCTCGGTGTAGACTCGCCCTCCACCGGCCGGCGCAGCTGGCCGTCGTACGGCCCGCCGTGCGGATCGTGGCACACGATGCAGGTGATCGGGTACGTCTCGCCGTCACCCTTCTCGATGAAGTCGCCATTCTCCCCGAACTGCTGCACCATGGCGCCCTGGCCACTGTGGCACTCATCGCAGCTGCTCGAGCTGCCGCGGCGTAGCGAACCACCGATAGCGTGCTTCGACACGGCCCACTGCTCCACGAACGGGTGGTGCGTGTCCGCGTGGCACTCGCCACAGCCGCCCTCTCCCGCCATGATCGAGGCCAGCGGCTGCGTGGCGCTCGGGGTCGCCACGTGGGCGTCACCCGGGCCGTGGCAGCTCTCGCACTGCACGTCGTAGTAGACCGCGCGGTTCACGTCGGCCGAGTCCAGCGCGTTGATGCCGGCGGCTGAGTCCACCGCGTTGCCGTTCTCGCTGACAGCGTGGCAGCCCTCGCAGTAGGACGCGGTAAAGCTGCTGCTCTGCAGGCCCGCCCACGCATGGGAGTGAATCGTCTGGCGCCAGTCCAGATCGAACGACGCGTGGCAGTTGCCGCAGGTGGTCTGGCTGCCAGCGACAGTGTCGACTACGTAGTAGCCGAGGAAGCCGCTCTCAGCGTCCGGCGCCGGATTGAACGGCGGACGCTCCTGAATGATCGTCTCCTCCGTACACGCGCCGATGGCGAAGACCCCCGCCACAGCTGCGACGGCGAGCAACCGCTTGATTGACAAAGTCTTAGGTGACACAGCCCCCCCCCCTCCTGAAGTTGTATTCCCCTGCAACATATTCGACTGGAGTATGTCTAATAGGACGTGAGCGCCACTGCAATACTCTAGTGAACCACTAAAGAAACGTTCACGCTCGGCTTAGGATTCGAAGATCATAAGCCTTTGTCGGATATGTGACTTGCGATGTTCCCTTTGGAGAGCTCGGTTGCGGTCCCTGACCACCCCGGAATCCGTCTACTGGGTGGGATCCGCCGTATAGCCCAGGTAGGTCAGGACCACGATATAAACGATCATCCCAATCGTAATCCAGGTGAACAGCTTGCTGGGCTCGCCGCGGGCGGTGCGGCGATCCAGAATCGGAATGAGCAGCAGGAACACCCCGGCAAGCCCGAAGCCCAGGATGCCCACGATCTCCCCCTCGATGCCCATAATGTGAGCCGGCAGGTACTTGAGGGTCTGGAACGTGAACATGAAGTACCACTCGGGCTTGATGCCCGCGGGTGCCGGGGCAAAGGGATCGGCTTTCGCGCCCAGCTCGGCCGGGATGTAGGCGGCCAGCGCCGCCAGGATCGCCAGTGCGGTCAGCCATCCCACCAGGTCGCGCAGCAGGAAGTTGGGGACGAACGGCATCACACGCTTCGCACCGCCTTCCCGCTCAATTCCCGGCGGAACACTCATCCCCAGCTTCTGCACCAGGAACAGGTGTACGCCCAGAATCATGCCGGCCGCCAGGGGGAGCACTGCCACGTGGAACGCGTAGAACCGAGTGAGCGTGGCACCGGTGACGTCGTCCCCCCCGCGCGCGACGCGCAGCATGAAATCCCCGACGATCGGTACCACGCCGAGGATCTCCGTCCCGACCCGCGTGGCGAAGTACGCCAGCTCGTTCCACGGCAGCAGGTACCCGGTGAACCCGAACGCAAGCGCGAGCCCCATGAGGCCGACGCCGGTGAACCACGTCAGCTCCCGTGGCGGGCGGTATGCCTTCATCAGGAGCACGCTGAACAGGTGAATGAACAGCGTGATGATCATCAGGTTCGACGACCACGAGTGGACAGAGCGAACCAGCCACCCGAACTCCACCTCGGCCATCAAGAACTGGATGGACTCGTAGGCTTCGTCGGCGCTGGGACGATAGTAGAACAGGAGGAGGATGCCCGTGGCGACCTGCACCACGAACAGGAAAAGCGTCATTCCACCCAGGTAGTACCAGATGCTGTGCCGGTGGACCGGCACCTGCTTCTTCAGGGCGAGCGCCTTGAGACCCTCCAGCCCGACGCGCTCGTCGAGCCACGCCACGCAGGCAGCCGACCATCGGTGAAACCCGCTCACTTCACGCTCCCCGGCTCACGACGATCTGATCGTCGCGCACGTTCACCGTGTAGGTCTCCAGGGGAGCCGGCGGCGGACCCTGGATGTTGCGGCCGTTCAAGTCGAAGTGCCCGTTGTGGCAGGCGCACCAGATGTGGCCGATGTCGCCCCGGTACTGCACGATGCAGGCGAGGTGGGTACAGGCGGCCGAGAACGCCCGGAACTCGCCTGCAGCTGTCCGAATCAAGATTCCCGGTTTGCTGCCGAATCTGAATATCTCCGCGCTGTTGGGCTGAATGTCGTCTGGCGCGAACGGCAACGTCACGCTCGCCGACGTCGATTCGGCGGCGGCGGGCGGCACCAGGTAGCGGCTGGTCGGATACACGATTGCCAGCACGAGGCCGCCCAGGCTCGTGCTGAGCAGCCACGTGGTGAGCGTCCGGCTCATCAACCAGTCAATGAACCTCCTGCGCGACGTCGCTGCCGCCGGTGCCGACGAACTCTCCGTCATTGGCTTCTCTTGATTCATGTCTGGGGCTCCCTGTGCTCGATCTCCCGGATCTTGAGCAGGAGCCCTAGGATGAGCGCCACGATGATCATCACCGACACCGCCAGCCCTATGCGCCGGAACTGGACACGGTCAGCTGCCTGCCGCCCGAGTTCGTGCGCCGTCGCAGCGATCTCCAGCCCTTCCTCGACATTGTTCTTTACTGCAATCACGTTGAAGGCGTGGATAGCGGCCCTGGCGCTGACGAGGGCCGTGTTCGCCCCGTTGAGCTCGAAGAGTGCCTGGCTCACCTCCATCCCGGCATTCTCGGCCCGCTCCAGGATCGAGTCGGCCTCGTGATAGGCCATCGAGAGCGAGTCGATCAGACTCCGCATCGCGCTGGCCACCTGTCCCCCCGGGTCCCCGGCGGAGTGGCACCTGGCGCACACGGCTCCATCCTCGAGCCCGAGGAGCTCGTCGCTCGGCCGGGTGATGTCATGGTTGTTGTGGCACGTGGCGCAGCCGGGCATGCCCAACATCGCGAAGGTCCTGGCATGCCTGCTCTCTGCAAACAGATCCGCCATCACGCTGTGGCACTGTCCGCACACGTTCCCCACCCACGCAATCCCGGGGGGAGCGGCACCATGGTTCCCGTGACAGTCATTGCAGGTGGGGGCCGATAGGTCACCCCCTACCGACATCGCTTCCCAATGGACGCTGAGCTGGTATCGCTCGAGCTGGTCGGTGGCGATGCGATACGGCTCCATGTACTCGGCGTCGCCATGACAGGTCGCGCAGGTCGCCGGCACGTTGAGCGGATTGACGCTCGAAAGCGGATCGGACGGCGGCCTGATCGAGTGCGCCGGATGGCAGCTCACGCACGTCGCCGCTTTGGCATCACCAAGCTCCATGACCCGCCGGCCGTGCACCGAGCTGGCATACTCCGCCACCTGATCCACGCGAAGCGACGGATTGTAACGCCTCATGAACTCCGCGTCGGAGTGGCAGCGGCCGCAGAACTCGGCGACGTCCCCGCGCTCGGGCTTGGCCAGGAATCCCTTGGCCGGGTCCATCGCCGCAATCCCAGGGTCCGTTGCATCGCCACCGTGGCAGGCCACACAGCCGAATCCCCTGGTTGCGTGAATGTCATCCGGAAACGCCCTCGCAGGATCGGAGAGGCGCTCGTCGCCCAGCACGAGGTGACAGGCGCGGCAGTTATCCTCCTCAACTTCCTGCGTTTGCGCCGTGACGGCAGACGGGAACACGAACGGCGCCAGGAGGCAGAACGCTGCAATCGCGCCAATAGCTGACCTTGACATCAGTTCTCGCGCCCCACCGTCTGAAGGAATGCGGAAAGGTCCGCCATCTCGACGGTGCTGAACGTGGGCCACGAAACTCCGAGCTGCCCGGCTTCGCCCTCCGTCAAGAGCGCGTGGTTCCACAGCGCAGCGATGACCGCGGCGGGCGAGTCGAGGCCATGGGCCTGCGTGAGGTCCCCAGCCGTAGTCCCTCCCCTGCCCTGCACCGAATGGCAGTCCAGACACCCCTTGTCCCGCACGCGCCGCGCTCCTCTCGTCGGATTGCCCGCCTCGCCAAAATACCGAACCGACGAAAGATAGGCGACGAGATCGGCCATGTCTCCGGCGTTGAGTCTCGGGACCGAGATCCCACTCCTTTGAATCGCGGCGAGCATGGTGGGCGACTTGTTCCACATCGCCGCGGCGAAGTCGATCAGGCTCTCGTGCCGCCCCATTCTCCCCAGGTCCGGTCCCAGCATGCCGGCTTCGCCTTGCACCCCGTGACAACGGCTGCAGCCCCTGTCCACAAAGCGTTGGCGCCCCTCATCCGGGCGACCCGGCAACACGTACTGCGGCGTCGTAGGCATCTCCTGTGAGCCGGATTCCAGGTAGGTAATGACGTCGATCAGCTCGGCACTGGTGAACGAGGGGCGGTCGATCCCCCTGGCCTGCATTTCCTCTGCCATGGCGGGACCGTGGTTCCACATCGCCGTGGCGATCTGGATCGGTGACCCGTACTGGCCCAGGAAGTCGAGGTCCGGGCCGGCCACACCACCCACCCCGGCGACCTGGTGGCACGCCACGCACCCCTTCTCCGTGAAGAGCCGCTGGCCGTGATCCACATCGCCGGGCGGATCGAAGTAGTCGAGCCAGACGAGAAAGGCGATCAGGTCACCGGCTTCCCACGGATCCAGGCGGGGCCGCACGATCCCCAGCTCATCCATCCGCTGCACCATCTGCGGAAGGTGATTCCACATGGCCGCCGCGAATCCGTAGTACGAATGGGACGTCGAAGGACGTCCGAGATCGGGGCCCACCGCGCCGCCGACACCGTCGATCGCGTGACACCCGGCGCACCCCATGGCTCCGAAGAGTCGAGAACCCGCCAGCACGTTCTGGCCCGGCCCCGCAGGTATCTGCGCGACGGCAGGCGAGAGGGCCCAGCCGAGCAGAACAACGACGGCGCAGACCGCCTTCATCGCGCCTCTGTTGCCGGTTGCGAACCGGTCCAGGAACTCAATTGCCATGATATCACCGTCCTTCAGACTGCAGTCCACCTCGCCGCCACGGGTGTCATCGCCTCCCGCGACGCCCTGACCGCCTTCCCCATCCCGTTTCCTATTGCCTCTCCTCGACGAGGTTTCTCAGGTAGACCGACAGATCCCGCATTTCGTCGCCTTCGAACAACGGCCATTCCGCATCCTGGAGCTGCGCCAGATCGTACATGGCAGGCGCATGATCCCACATTGCCGTCGCCAGGCCAAGCGCCGTCAAGACCGCCTCCGACTCGGATAGATCGGGCCCGATCGAAGCCTCGCCGTCACGCGCGTGGCAGCTCGCGCACCCCTTCTGTGTAAACAAGAGCTCGCCTGCACGGAGATCGCCTCCCGTATCGTAAAACCGCAGATAGTACAGGAAGGCAATCACATCGGCCATCTCCGTGCCTTGGAACCGCGGAAAGGCGATGCCCCGGGCACGCATGGCCTGGGCCATCTGGAACGAGTGATTCCACAGCTGCCCGGCGATCTCCGATACCCGGAGGCGCTGAGTCGCCGAGCGAAGATCCGGCCCGAACGCCGTTCCGGTCCCGCTGGACCCGTGGCAGCGCGTACAGCCCTTCGTCGTGAACAGCCTCCGCCCGGTATTGGGGTTTGGGGGCTGGAGAAACACGACCTCGCGATCCCGCAAGGTCGAGTTTCGTCGAATGTATGCCTGGATGTCCGCCATCTCGCGCCCGAGGAACGTGGGCATCGCCACCCCTTGCTCGGACGGTTGAGCTTGCATCTGGGACCCGTGGTTCCACATCCCCTCGGCAAGCAGGATGGGCGCGACGTAGCGAGCGTAGCCGTCGAGCGCGGGCCCCCCCCTGCCGCCCACACCACCCACCGTATGGCACTGCGCGCAGCGCTTCTCCCGGAACCACCGGTCACCGAGGTCGGGATTCCCCGGTTCATCGAACAGCTTGACGTAGTAGATGTAGCTGATGATGTCGGCGAGTTCCGCCTCCGTGAACGTCGACCACTGGAATCCCCTCTCCCGCACGGTCTGGATCATCTGCGGAGTGTGATTCCAGAACATGCCGGCGAGTTGCTGCAGGCTGCGGCCGGCTCCGACCAGCGCAAAGTCCGGCCCCAGCGTGCCGCCGTTACCCCAGATTGCGTGGCAGCGTACACAACCGCGCTCGACGAAGATCTCGCGGCCGGCGGCGGGATCACCGGGAAACGGCGGAGCGGACTGTGCCCAAGAGGTCGAGGCACTCGCCACAAACAGCCAGGCGAGGACTCCCGGCAGCGCGGCGCGCCCAAGCTTCGCGACACATCGGCGTGGCATTAGTCGGCTCCAGC
>Ga0255055_10000124_pt1 | contig 56115 bp, 71 predicted proteins | sample JV7_2_27_MG_FD_188633 | JGI IMG/M metagenome (GOLD analysis project Ga0255055, IMG submission 188633) | Seawater microbial communities from Jervis Inlet, British Columbia, Canada - JV7_2_27 | ecosystem: Environmental > Aquatic > Marine > Inlet | place: Canada: British Columbia | collected... | reverse complement strand
ATGCTGTCGGAACATCGGTAACAACCGGTTGTTCATTAACATTTACTTCTAAATAATCTGGTAAAGATGGAACGTCAACCGCTATTGCCGAATCATTTACGTCAATCTCTAAAGCATCTGGTAACGATGCTGTCGGAACATCGGTAACAACCGGTTGTTCATTAACATTTACTTCTAAATAATCTGGTAAAGATGGAACGTCAACCGCTATTGCCGAATCATTTACGTCAATCTCTAAAGCATCTGGTAACGACGCTGTTGGAACATCAGTAACAACTGGTTGCTCATTAACATCAATTTCAAGATCAGCCGCTATAACCTCAACACCAACACCTACCCAATCACCGATCCACTCCTCAGTGTTTACAACAACATTATCAATGTAACAAGTAATGGCACTACCACTATCCGAGATATCTGCCCCAACATATAATTGACGTATATCATCTTTCCTACCAGTTGTTAATGTGCCTTCAGATTCTATAGGATCACTACTATCAATATCATTGGGCTGATCTACACCATCAATTCTCCAAGCCCAAGCATCATTATCAGCATCATACTTTATTTCTATTCTGTAAAGCGTATCTACAGACACCGTGTTTATACTATAATGACTAATCCAAGTTGAACCATCTCTGGAAATTGTGAATCTAAAGCGTAAATTACCGCTTCCATCTTTATTAAGTCTTACTTCACAAACATTAAAACCAATAGAATTGGTTAGGAAAGATAAGCGTCTAAGAGTGTCATTAGACAGGCTTTCGCTTTCAATAATAACTTCAAACTTTGAATAAACAACGCTTTGATAAGCAGGATCATAAACAAGAGATCTATTTCTACAGTTTTCTCCAGAGGCTGTAACAATTTGTAAACACTCATCCCCCCAAGAAGCAGGAGCACCAGACACACTATCGGTGATTTGATTTGGATCATAGGTAGAACCTGCACCAACAGTAGCACCCGCCCAAGTCTGATCATAACCTGAAGGATTCTCATACCGTTCATTGAAATCGGAAACATCCCTTACCGTAATAGAATCGTTGACATTAATCTCTAAAGCATCGGGTAAAGAAACAGCCGGGACATCTACCACAATTCCTGGGTCATTAATATTTATTTCATAATCTGCAACAGATACTGTCGGCAAATCTGAAACAACTCCAGGATCTGAAACATCAATTCCAAAAACAATAACCCCGGATGAACTATCCGTCACAACTGCAGCATCAGAAACATCAATTGTTAGATCGCCTAAGGCTGGACTCGGAACGTCTGCTATTACCGCTGGATCATTAACTGAAATTCCCATATCAGACATCGATACAGCAATAACAGCATCAACAGCAACCGGAACCTCGACAACTGAAACAGGAACAGCCATTTCAACAGCAACATTATCTGTTACAACCGCCGCATCTGAAACGTTAATTGTTAAAGTCGATAATGCAATAAGTACAACATCAGTTCCTACAGCACTCATTTAATACGATCCTTTATTTTTACGTATTCACCCTCTTCACCTTCTGCTGGATATTGAACACCACTCCAATCAATATGTTTACAGAAAATAGCAGTATCCAAAAGAAAAGGATATTTCTTTTTTGCGAATTTTGGCCATCCGGCCTTTGTGAAAAAATCACCTTCCATCACTCTGGTACACCATTGAAGATCTTCTGTGCCGGTTGAATTAAACCAACCCATTTTTTCAGGATCATAATAAGTAGATCTTGGTGTAATAAAAATCCTTCGAGTCTTTGTAGCACCTGCCATATATTCCTCAGACTCATCATATAATGCCTTGAGCAACCTGACATTAATTAATGTGCATCCCATCGGAACGCCATCGACCCAAACTTTTTGACCCAACTTCCATCCTTTAAAATGACTATTTCCTCGACCTCGATAAATTAATGGTTCAGATGGTTTACTTTGAGTAAAATAAAGCCCACTATAAACAGGCACATCATTTCGATGCATTTGATCATTGATATACAAAATCGTTGATGGCGGCAAAACGACATCATGATCGACAAAGAATAACCACTCAAAACCTTTCTCCACCGCAGCGCATGCTATGATATTTCGAGCATCTGCGACCGTATGTTTCAACGGACTCCATTGATCGATAAATTGATAAAATTCAACCATGCCCCAATTACAAGGAATAACTTGACCATATCTTGCTAACACCCATTCAGACCTTAAAAGTCCTGTCATTGGAATGCCCATCATAATCCTTCTTGTTGAATCCTCTAAGTTCTTGATAAGAGTCCCGGCTTTTAATTTATTTTCCATTTTGAACTCCTTTCCGAAAAGCAACTTCCATGTTTCCTGTATTTTGCCAAACCGGAAAACCCTTTTCAATAATCCAAGGAGATGGAGTATAAATACCATATAATGGATATCCTGGATCAAAGTATTGCCACGTTGCTTCGTTACATGGATTACAATGTGTCGGATCTTGAACGAAACCAAACGACCAAGCATAAGGATGAGAAAAAGCTAATTGTCCTTCTGGTTTGGTTATTCTCCAGAGTTCGTTCATAAAATCAATCATAAGCCACGGCTTAATATGCTCAACAATATGAGACCCCATTATTACTAAACAAGTTTCATCTGGTAAAGGATAAGGAAATTTTTCAAGATCATGAACGATATCTACGCCGGTCAATTTTCTTTTATCCATTCCGACAAACCCTGGATTTTTATTTGCTCCGCATCCAATATCCAACCGAATACCAGAATTTTTTTCAAGTACTGTTTTAACAGTTTTATTTGTCATTAAAAACTCCTATTTATGAAGTTGCAAATTGAATCTGATATGTTACATTGACATTTTGATTTACATTAACTGAACTGGTTGCAAAAGTATTTCCGCATAATATTGATCCACCATCTTTCGTCGATGTCGCAAACAAGCCCACATTCTGCAAAGTCTGCGCATTCGTAACAAATGAAATACCTGATGCCAAAGTACAAGTCGCTTGAAATGTCTTACTTCCATTTGAAGCCAAAACAACTGTTTCTCTGACTTCATGCTCAGATTCTAAAGATGTACCAGCGACCCCTGGCTCAGTCCCTTTACCTAATGCACAATGAGTTACTTTACTGGAACCAGCCTCAGATGACATTAATTCAACCATATAATGTTGAAATCCTGTATTCGTAATCATGTTGCTTTTCCAGCCACTATCACCTACAATTTTTCCGGTTGGACCGTCTTCAATTTGCAGTCTGAAAAATCCTCGGACTTTTACCGCATCCGCCAAAGGCGCAAGCGAAGTGTCCGGATTTTCGTTAAATCCATAATTTTCCATCCTAATCTCCTACATTACTTTGTCTATTGGTTTTGAACAATCAGCAACATCGACTCCCAAATCTCCTAAAGCAGAAATGACTGTATCTGCCGCTGAAGGTTGCTCATTTACATTTATTTGTGGATCACTTGCCGCCGCTTCATAAATAGCCCAGATTCCCATATCCCAATTTCTATTATTATAGCCTTCCCAATCTGCCCCACTCGGCCAAACACTACCAGATGTAAAACCCTGTTTGGAATTCCCACCTGAATTATCCCTATCATAATTTAAATCACCATCTAAAGACATTGAACAAAGCCAATAAATAACCCCACCCGTAAGTTCAACAACTGGATCTATAGCACCATAAATTTCTGTCCCGGCTTCAGGCATTGCCAAACCTGCGACAATCGAACCTGAAACTTGATCCTCCGGGCAATCATTTGTCACATCGTCAGTATAAATACTAAGATTAAACAATGCATCACCACCATCCGTATCTCCGAAATGTCCCATTTCTGAGACATTTTGAGTACCTGATCCGGGGCAAGTAAACTCAGTCCCAACGACCACTTGAGCACTGGCATTCATTTGCTGCGCACCATGTGATGCTGGCCTAGTTAATTGAAATCCATTCGCCATTTAAACAGCCGAACCCATATCTTCGGTTGCCCTTACATCAGTAATCGCATATTCATCTTTTGTCATGTGGGCAGCAGTAAGACCTGCAGGCAAACCTACTCCGTCCCTGCGGTCAATATAAGTCTGACGTAAAAAACTATAAACAGCATCTCGATCTGCAACGTTATCACAAGTAACTGTTAAAATTATTCTGAATTCGGTACGTACCATCATTACTCCTTAGTTTTCGTTTTAGATTCTTTCAAACCTTTATCCGGCTCGTCTTCAACCTTTTTCTCTGCTGGCTTCTCGATTTTGGGTTGTGGTTTGGCTACTTTTTTTGGCTGCGCCTCTTGTTTATACTCTGTAAAGTTTAGAGGAAAATCCACCAATTTTTGTTTAGCCACATCTGCCGGGTATTCACCAACCTGACCATCTTCGATAAAGACATTCCACACATCGTTATGAGTGCGATGGCTCTTTGACGGCCTGAACTGCAGTTTGATCATTTTCTCTGACATCATCTTTCTCCTTTATATGTGAATCGATTAAATTTTTAATCTGTGTTTTCTTTTCCTTGAAATCAAATTTAAGTTCTATATGCGCTCTGTTTGCCTTGAAATCTACAGAACGATATAACAATTCTTGTAGTCCTTTTAAACTTGACCAGCCCCATGAAAACATATCATCAACCCCGTCCCAACGAAACACTAATGGCATTAAACCGGCAGCCATTCCTTCAAGAACTGCAACCGGGCAGCCTTCCCGAGGCGAAGTATTAATTATGTAAGTCTTATCAGCGAAGAAACTATTCAAATCCTCTTGCCATGGATATAAAAATAAATTCTCTGATTTTCTTCGCTCAAACAACTCCTGAACATCTGGCTCCTGGAATGTCCCAGCGACATGAAACTCATATTCTGGAAAATTATGCACTGTGTGCAAAAGTAACACTGCGCCTTTTTTATTAGAAATATATCCGGCATACGCTATTTTATTGTTGGGCTTTTTTTTAGATGGTATGGTAAATTTATTAAGATCCACCCCATTACTTATTACAGTGGTCTTGATGTCATCTATCCCGTGTGCCCTTTTCATAAAATACTTTTTAATGTGATTGGCTACAAAAACAAGAGCGTCAATATTTTGAAAATTAATTTTATCAATAAAATCACTGAACACTTCATAGGCATGAATCCGAATTATTTTTTTGGCCTTACTATTAAAATTACTAACTGCTATCGCATTGTGATCTGCCCACTCGCAGAATATTACATCGGCATTTTCAGCATTATAAGGATTAAATTGTTGATCAAACCTGACATAATAATCACCCTTCTCTACAAAATCTTTAAAGATCGGCTCAATAAATCGAGGCAAAGATGCAACTATATAGACCTTGCCTTTCTTTTTAAGATTATGCACTTTTATTGTTTTTTGAATCTGGTCCTCTAATTCAAAAAACTCATCCCGCTCCGGCGCAAGTTGTTTTCCTTTGATGATGCATTCTCTAACACCATCTAAATCATTCATCATCCCGTATGCCATCGCTAATTTGTACCAAGGAATCCAAGTATAGCACGCTTTGCTAACTATCAAAAACATTTCAGGGATCTTTATTACTGCGGCCAATCTGTAAAAATAAATTGCCCGATAATAATTTTTTTGTTTATACTTTAAATCTCCGAGAAATATCAAATGCTCATTTAAATTCACTTCATCGTCGAAACAATACATGGCGTATTTCTCAGCCTGTTCATCGTCGCCTAATCTTTCAGTGATTACAGCCATCCTGATTCTGGCTGTATATCTCTCGTGTGGAAAATCACTCTTCGGAATATACTTCTTAAACCAATGTGCTGCATTTTTCAAATCGCCTAATTCATAAAAAGCATCAGCTAAATAATACATGCTGCGAACATCGCCCTTGTTTGCTTTTTCTGTTAGCCCTTTTAAATTCATTTTTCGACGCTGCTCACGTCTTGCCTTATATCTATCATCAGGTTGATTGTGCCAAATAGTGACTTGGGGCATAGAAAGCCGATAATCCCTTTGCCGTATCATATTATGAATCGGCAGCTCGTATCTTATTGCAGATTTGAAAAGGCGAGGCTGCTGAAAATATCTTCCATCCCTGGGTTCATAAATGTTGAAATCAAAAATTTGAACATTCTTGGGCGGATTCTTTTTTATTTCTTTAAGGAAAGGCAGGCAAGACTGGTCAATATATTCATGACCATCCAAAATAAGAACCCATTCATGGTTGGCTTTGGCAATATACTCGTTTCTTGCTTTAGAAAAATCGTCCTCAAAGTCAAACTCATACCATTGAGTATATTTATTGCCTAAAACCTTGTGAGCTTCTTCTTTGGTTTTGTCTGTCGTACTTTTGTCAATTGCGATTACCGCCTCATCCACTATGGGGAGCACGGACTCTATCGCTTTCCTTATGGTTCTTGCTTCGTCCTTCAGAACCATCACTAATGTGATTTTCATTTTTTACCTTTTGTAAAGGTTTAATTTTTGCAACGTCAATTATTGTTCTAAAAATACTGCCGACCCGAACCATGAATTCTCGATCGTTAATACGAACTATGAAAAATGGCCCGTCTGAATTCTTGTAAATAGTACAGGAATACTCGGAGGTTTTTACGCCTCCGAGAAGTTCCCGTTGTAAGATAGGTACTCGTTTATCTAATTCGAAAAATTCCATTTAATATGCACTGTACCCTGTTTTGTCATACCAGAGAACCAAAATCTGATTTGCCGTTGTTGCGCCACCACTGATAGAAATAAAACCTGGAGTGGCCGCAATTCTGACATCGCCCCTCATCGAGAACCATGTAACTCCCGATGTGCCTCCCTGACCAACGAATTCAAGGACGCCTACGATAACATCATCTTGCGTTATTAAAGCAGCGGCTTTGGACTCCGCGCCAGAACCCTGAAGTTCTAACAACGCAGAAGCACCGGCGCCAACTGCTACAGACATGTGCAAGCCCTGCAGTTCCTGAATGGCATCTTTTAAGTCTACTTGCGTTCCTGGCGCTTTCCACCCAAAAGAAGTATCAAGATCACTAAGGCTCTTTGGACTTCCTGAAAATACATACATAAGATGCCTCCTTCTTTATGTGGTTTTAACGCTTATGCCTCCAGCGCATTGAACATTACCGCTGGTGGTTGCGCCGTAAGGGTCAATGAAATCGGTACGTCTTTTGCCAACCATTATTACCTGGTCAGTTTCGATATCATTGGCCGTCGCTAATGTAACGCCACCACGGTTACCAATTAAAAAACCTGGACGATATACGCACAAGATCATCGACCGGTCCGTTGTTGAACCATCATACACGCCGGAAGCATTGAGGTTACTAAATATATATTCAGATACAATTACCGGTATGTTCTGATACTTCATCATTTCGCCTGAAAGAATCGTAGCTTGTGGCCCGTATTTCTCCAGGGTTGTAATGTTGCTCAAATTGAACAGACATTGTAAATATGAATTTACACTCATTGCCCAGGCAACATCTGACGGCAGCACGCTGTGTTTACCCATCAGCAATCTGATCGCACCCATCAAAGCATCCGAAGGTACTGCATTCGAAAAATCTTTAGTGGATGTGTCAGCCTGATTCAAGGCAAAATAACGTAGGCCATCATACGCTAATCTCGCATCATATGTACTGGAAAATAACGCCGTACCAGCATTGTCCTGATGACTTCCTGGAACACCAGCCGCACCAGTTCTGTCGCCATTTATCAATGATGTTTCCTGGGCACGGGCAATCGCTTTGCCCATTTCTGCCAACGTAAAAGGACCAACTGCAACTATGCTGTCCTCGTTAATCTCTTCCGAAAACAATACGCGATCAGCAAGTTTCCTTGCAACAAACGAACTGTTCCCAGTTCCTGGAGTTGACGCTTTAATCTTAGTTGCTTCGTCAGCAGTCGATTCCGGAATTAAATATCCCTCAGCATTACTGGTCTGAACCGGTAATGTATAAGGACTGGTCGGCATCGCTATCTGGTTAAATAACGCTGCGATTTTTAGCTGTAGTTCTATCGTAACCAGAACCTGTGAACTAAAGCCGGTTGGAATCCATTCCGCCCCGCTACCCGATGTAGCGACGGCTAATGCTTTGCGCAATTCTTTATCATCTTTCAGTTTGTTCTCAATTTGTTTGTAAATATCAGTCCTGCGATAAATACTTAACTGAGACTCATCTCCGGTTTCCTTTTTCCTCGCTGCACCAACAAGCATTGTCGTAATTAAATATGCATCATCGTTGAGTTTTTTAAACTCTTCTACTCGCTGTCCGATTGCCTTGCCTTCACGGAGTTCAAGACGATCTGAAGATGTGAGCATTTTTGTTTCTTGCACTGCTTCTCGCTCTTTTTTGTTCATCGCATCAACGCCTTCAAACTCTGCTTTGTAAGCCTTTTCCTGATCTTCTGGGCTGACGAAATCCGTAGTGGTAAATTCGCTTTTGCGTTCCAGGTTAGATTTCTCCTGTGCTACTGCCATCTGCGTAGCTACCATCTTCTCTATTTTGGCTTTAGTTTCGGCATCGCTCAGATCATGTCCGGCTTCCTTGGCTTCGGCAATCTCAGTAACGATAGAAGCAGTGATTTTACCTAACTGCTCATCCGTTAATTTGATTTCTTCCATTTGCCTTTTCTCCTGTTAATTAGTATTAGTTCTTGAGCTTTGCTGATTCTTAACTTTTTAGAAAGGTTTATCAATCACACTCAAATATATATTGCTTAAAACAATTTATTCTTTCATTTTCTCTTTTACTGAATCTATAATTTTCTCAATACTTTCATTACTTATCACAATATTCTCTTCTGGCGGATTGGGATCCGGGTCTGGCTGTGGATCCGGCTGTTCTTCAAACGCTGGTGGCTTGCGGTCAAACTTTTTGTAATTTGCGGCCAGGTGGTCATACACATATTTCTTCTGATAATCCGGCAGTGTTTTATTGTGAAATAAATTTATCATAGCATTTGCCAATAATACCCACTGGGGCTCTCCGTCTTTGTCTACATATTTAAACTCATCCATGAGCAGCGGGTTCATTGCTTTCTGAATACCAGCCAGGACGCTTGCTTCAATTTGATCCATTACGTGATCAGTAAGTTTAAACGTATCTTCTTCAACTTGAACATATTTAATATCTGCGGTTGGGTTAGATGAAGATGTTTGAGATACCTCGTTTCCATTTGCATCGAAAGTTGCTTGAAATGGTATCGGCTCATCCCTGGTCAACCTGCCTTGCTTTTGCTCAGGAGCGTCATCGCCCTTCCCTGTATTTATCATTTTAATATAGAGGTCAACAAGATTAAGATTTTCCTCAGTAATTTCTTTCGCCGCGTTGGACGGTTCCATCTCACTTAGTTGTTTGCCCCACTCTTTCACCCTATGGTCATCTATCTCTTCAAAACCTTTCTGTATCTGAGCTAAGGCCTGAGGATTGGCCGGGACCGGTACTGCGCTGAACTCTAACAGTTTCCATTTCTCGATCGTTACACCTTTTTGGCCTTTCATAACTGGATCGGGGCTGACTTGCGTAGGCCGGAATCTAATACTCCCTGCATTTAAATGCCCTTTAGCATATTTATTAAATATCAATGCAGCGAAAGGATCATCCAGGTCAAATTGAACATCTGCGCTCATTCTTAAATGATTAATATTCATTGTCTTAGTTAATACTTTGCCAATCGACGGTGACCAAATATCGTGCGCCCATAAAAAAACTGGATTAGTTTTAAACTCTTCTACATCACCGCCATCTGGTAATATAACCTCGCTGTCTCTGTCTACAGTTTTAGATGTCAGGATAAAAGGAATTATCCCCTTCTCAAGATTAATCTTTTTCTCGACATCTATTGAGGCTGATTTAAATGGAAATTTTTTCATTCATTTTACCCTTCTATAAGTTGACCATATAAAGTATAAGTGAGTCCTTTTGACAGGCTGGACTTAGCGGCAATATTCTCCGATTCATTCTCAACGCCGATGTTAACATCGTAAATTTTTGTTTTATCATGACCGATACCGATGTTGCTTGCCCCACAAGATGTTTCCTCAAAAAATATTGCCGTTGTTTCATCGTAGGTAACTCCGTCCTTGTCATGATAAACATCGAAAGTAAGGTCCGTTCCGGTAGTGTTGCAAACCACGATTTGCTCAATTGTTACCCTTGCCGGGTTTTCTGCCATGTCAGAAATATTAAATATCTTTAAGGCGTCTGTGCCCGATACTCTTGATTGAGCCAATTGCGCTCTCTTCATTTTTGTTCTCCTAAGTTACTGGTTCTAACGTATCTATTATAATACATCTCTCATTTATTGCCTGAGGAAATGCCACGCCAAGCGAAAAACTTTCTTGGACATTAACCACCTCTCCATCGATTTGGTGCTCGTCCCTAACCCGGTCGTCCCTGGATGTGATCCACATCTTGCGCAAAAATCCGCCCTGAACCAACGCCGCTTGAGTACCAGCGTTGGCAGCGCCCATCGCTTCTGTTCTGGCTATGGTCGCAGCCCGGCTCGTCTTCGCCATAACGTGATACGCATCAAATACTTTTTGGATAGCCCTGGTCTGTTCTGCAATACTAAGATCTGCAGTTTCCTGTAGCGTCCTTATTACAATCCGGGTGATGTCATCTGATGTTGTGTCGCTGACAAAAGCACTAAACTGTTTTACTCTTTCACCTAATAATTTTTTAACTTCAGGATGTACTAAATTAAATACCTCTCCCTCAGACTGTAATAACTGCCCGCCAACCGAAGCCATTGTATCAAGTATAACTGGCTCACCTTTTCTCGCAAATTCCTTTTCCCAGCGTTTATTGTCATATAGTTTTTTTATCTTTATAACGAGTGAAGGTGGAATAGTAATCCCTTCCTCTTCAGCCTTGTCAATTGCTTGATTTGCATATAGCCCTTTTAATAAACCGCTTGCTCTCTTCTTCACATCAGCCATGATTTGATCAAAGATCTTATTAACCATTGTCTTAAACGACGGCTCATATTGCTCATATTTTTTTACCCGGCTATACCATATTTTTGTACGATCATCATAACTCAGTCCCTTTTTACCGAGTGGTTGAAATCCTGCCGACACCGCTTCTGTTCCTGGCACCGATTCTGGCATCTGGATCTCTGGTAAATCTACCGGGTTAGCAACATTAAGATGAAGATACGTGCTGTCCATTTCAGGGATACTAATTGGATCGAGACCAAATACAATCTCGCGCATTTCATTTGGCGTAATTGCGCCCGTCTTGAACCCACGTTCAAAATCAATTACTTTCTTAGACCTCTCTTCTCTTAATGCTTCAACATTATTATAATCTGCTTCGACTGTTATGCCTTCTATTTGGTATAATTCTTCAGCCAAATTTTTATTTAACAGCGCTAAAAATTTATCCATAAGAGGCTGCATCGTTTCTGTCCACGCCAGCCGCCTGTAAAATTGCACATTCTCAAATGTCTTTTGCCCGAGCCCCATTACTTCAAGCGATAATCCAAATGCTAAGATAATTTCTTCGCGGGTCATTTTCTTCAGATCAGTAAACTGCATGTCAGTCATGTTCATCGTGTTCAACGGTGTAAATTCTAACCCGCCCCACATAACCATGATCTCATGCATCTGATTGACCGATTGATATTTCTTCTTGATGTATTCTTCGAGGCGACGCTGCTCCGGTTCAGTTAATTTCTGCTCCGTAGTTAGCATACCGCTTGGTCGGGCGCCCTGTTTGAAAAATTGTTTAGTATAATAAGTAGCATTAAGGTCTGTGCCCGCAGCGTGCCTGGCAGGGAATAAAGGACTCATCCCGCGAATAGGATTTAAACTATTAAAATGCTTAAGATAAAATACTTCATCGGCGTCAAAATCAACCACCTTGCCGTTGATGTTCCGCTTGTATCCTTTAATAACATATTTCTTGTTGTCCGGGATGACCGTAACTTCTTCGCTGCGCCAGTCTGGGAATATGGCAAGCACTTGCCTGCCAACGGCGCCAGTGCCGCGAAATAATTCCCAGAACATCTCACCCTGTAACTCTAATCGGCTAATAGACTCAAGGAAAAAATCATATCGAGTCTGCATTGGGTTTGGGTTCTGGAATATATCATCAACAATAGTGTCGGTTATATCCTCGTCGTTCTTTTTATATATCCAGGGAATTCGAGCAAGGTTCGAAGCAATAAATGCTATTGAGCGATACGCCCAAGTGATGTTGCTATAAATACTATTGAGGCTTTGCTGGTCGGCGAACTGATCTGTGCTCGTATCGTATCCGGTCGTTGCCCCGAGATTGAACAATACCTCTGCCACAGTTTTCTGTTTTGGTTCATAGTCTTTTACAATCTGATCTATGAACTTAAACATTTATGCTCCAGATCCAAATGCCCATACCAACAACTAATGAAACAAAAACTGAAAATGTAATGAATATAGTAAAGAAAACACCGTAATAAATAAAACCTTTAAATGACCAGTGCTTGTTTGGATCTTTTAAAATCTCTTTCATTTTTGCAAAAGATCTAATCCAGGTGGTTACTGCGGAAATTGATATACCAAAGAAGATTAAAACTACAAATAAAAAGAAAATAAAAAATTGAACTTCGCTCATGTTTCCTCCATAAAAAAAATGCCACTAAGTAAATAGATTCACTTAATGGCATCTTTGTAAGATTGGCCGAGCAAATTCACATGTATGCGGTTAATATAATAAAAAGATGCTCAGAATAAAAATGTTTTTATGATTTTTTTTGCCCACCCTTCAATCCCCTAATATCTGGTAACTTTGCGGACACATCTGATTCGCATCATGATAGTGCTCGCAGGAGTTACAAAAATTCTGCATATCTCCTCCTTGTTTATAATGAAGAGGGAGGGTGGGATTCGAGCCCACCACTTGCGGCGTACCGCATTTCCACCGAACCTTTTTTTGCATATGGACAACCTTAGCATGCTCAGTTGTCTAAACCCATCTGCTCACGGTGCTCTCCTCGTTGATTAATCATTTCATATATCGCTGGCCCATTGGCACTATTATATACCTTCCCGGCTATTTTAGATAAATCAATCTTCTTTCCTTTAAGATATTGCTTGTTAAGAACATCGGGCAACATCCATGGATCGCCTTCATGCCTATTGGCACAAACATCTTGGACCAAATTGTTCGCTACATTATAGACCCGCTGCTTTGAAAACGATAGTTGACAGGGTCTATGTGCCGGTGCTCGCATTGCCATCAGCCCTTCAATTAAGTTCGGCGAAGTGAACGGGATCTGCAGCCATATATCTTTTAGCCATTCTGCTCTATATATATTACCGGCAAGAGACATTGAATAACCCCAATCTAATCCACGTTGATAGTCAACCCACCTCCATTTAATTAGCTCCGAAGCAACTGTAAAGGATGGAGCAACCATCTTCATGTCTTTTGGATAACAGTAGTCAATATGAGTTCCCATCCTTAAAGACAAAGCATTAACGTCATATGTTATATACTTCAGGAAAGAAACCACGTCAACATGATCAACAACCACGTCATCATCACAAAAGCACAAAGTCCAAGGGTGATTAAACCTGCTAACAATTGCCATAACTTGATCTTTAAAATCATTTGGCGATTCTTCGTACCAATAGAAACCTTCATTGGCTTTGAGAAAACGCCCATATCCGGTTCTGTATTTTTGCTCAGTGGATTTGACCAGGATATGAATATCCAATCCCGTATGGAAAAATTCATTTATGCTCTCCATAAGTAAGTGTAACTGACATGCTCTGTTTTTAGTGAATATTAGACAGTTAATCATGACGCATCCCCTTTGGCAAGTTCTTTCGTGGACCACCAGTGCTATAATTGCTGAGATCTGCATTCTCGTCTTTAGGCTTATCCAGGAATTCGCCAAACTCTCTGTCTGTGCTTGGTGTTAACGCATCTTCCATTAACAATTCTAATTGGTCCTCATCTATCCATTCTGGCTTAATGCCTTTATGTTCATCCAAGTATTCCGGCTGTACTTGATATTGGATACAGCCGTTAAGGTAATGACACTTTGCCACAATGATCCCTTCAAATCCATCAATTTTGTCTTTTACTCTATCACCTAATTTCATAATCGCTCCCTCCAGTAGTTAAGCAGATCCTCTAAAGATTGTTTAAGCGGTATCGTTGGTTCCCATCCCAATAATTGCTTTGCCTTTGAAGCATCGCATCTCATATCAGATGTGTCTACCGGGCGCAATCTGTCCTGTTGTTCGTTGCTCCTGATTTCTACATCAGTAAGTGAAAACAATATACCAAGTAAATCTTTGATGCTGGTACTTGTATCTGTGCCAAAACAGAACACATCGCCATCCTTGTACTTGCTTTCCATGGCCAGGTAATATCCCCGCACCGCATCTTTAACATCAAAGAACGTCCGCTTGCTATCAAGATTACCATGATTCAATACGGCCTCTCTACCAGCACCCTTTTCTATCTCAGCAATCTGTCGAGCGAAATCACTATCAACAAAAGGATCATTCCTGCCCCAGCCGGTGATGTTAAAGGAACGTGTGATAACAACAGGTATATTATAACTCCTACTATAAAGACGGGCCAACATATCTTGAGCCAGCTTACTAATCCCATACGGGTTGTTGGGATGCTGTTCTGTTCCTTCATATATCTCCTCCTTATGCAGACCGTAAGTCTCGCTGGTTGAAGTGACCAAGATCTTAGGATATTCTATAAATATCGGCATATCTCGTCCTGTTGAAATCCATTTTTCTGGTTCTGGATTATAGCATCTCCGTACCGCTTCAAATAGATTTATCGTTCCATCGATATTAGTATGGAATGTTTCATGCGGCGCCTCCCAACTTGACTCAACATAATCCTGAGCCGCCAGGTGATATATCTGATCCGGCATTACTTTTGCTATTACATTATATACACTATGAGCATCTGTTAATTCTATTAAGTGAAAATTGATCTCACCAATTAGGCCCTTCTTTTCCAGCCGGTACATGTCCGACCGGACCCGCTTGGTGCCATGGATTTCAATACTATCTTTTGATAAAACATCTTCGCTTAATAAACGTTTTACCAAATGACTTGCAGCGAATCCCGGCGCTCCGGTTATAAGTATCTTTTTCATTGCGTCTCCTGCTTAAATTTTCTAATGAACTTGCTGTGGCATTCCTCGCAAATATCAGCCTCTTTCCCAGGCTCTAAGGACCGCCATCTTCTGTAAGTAACGACCATATCAATATGATCATCTTTCTTTATTTCCACCACCGCTACTGTTCTGCCAAATATTTTTGGCATATCATTTCCGCAATTGTCGCATTTACAAGTATCCATCAGTTCACCCCCGCTGTTTCTTTCGTATGTCGCTTACTCCATGCCTTAGTTTTTTCGTACAGCACATGGAAACATTCTTCCTCCAGATCTGCTGTAGTAATCCAATCTTTTATCTCCGGATATAACTCGTTAACCGTATCCCAGAACATCTCGTGCCTTTCCCTCAGCATTTCGGACATACTACCAAGAGCAAACTTAATATCTGCTTCTCTTTTGATTAAATCCTTAAACAACTTTACATGTTCAGGCTTGATCGGGAGATCTACCCCTGCTTCAATTACTTGCTTCTTGGATTTCTTTACTAATGGCATAATTTTCTCCTTCGGCTTTTAGCCGGTTATGGGTTAGAATTAAAATTTAAATTTGACTGCTTCAAAATTAACTGGGTCTTGATTTATTATCTTCGGGAAATATATCTGAACAATATTAGACGATAGTGACGTTGCCTTGTCTCTCATGCTCTCTGCAATCAAATAAAACCACCTGTCTTGATTTGAATACAGCCATCTATGAGATCGAATATCTATATCCAGCGCCTCAGTGCTGTCCAGTAACATGAACAAAGTGTCTTGTGCAGACTGACCATAATACAACTTGAACTGAATCGAGTCTTGATATGCTGGACCATTTGCAGCATGGTCATAATCCCAAACAAACCCTCTTGGTGCTGTGGTCTGACAACTGGCAATTAACACCAGTGACATTAACAATAACGATGCTCGTAAAATCATAATTTTATCCTCCTTTAATATTAGTATATAACTGCTGAATCTTATCATAAATTTGTTTTTTCCTTTGGTGCCATTCCGGTCTGCCCCTAATCATGATATTCGAAGTATAATCCCGGTAATATACGGTAGGCCAGGGCAGGTACTTAAACTTTGCTCCGGCAATAGCAAGTTGATTATAAAACAACCAATCCTCTCCATATGACAACTTCTCGTCAAACCGTATGATATGATCTAATAAAAACTGCCGACGAACCGCTACGGTAGACGCTACTATAAAGTTTTGATCACAAATCTGTTCAATAGGTTTATCGCTTTTGATATACAACCTTGTGTCGTTTAGCATCAACTGAACAGCGTCAGTATAAATGACATCAGCATTTTCTGCATAATCCAATATAGAACTTATCTTCCATGGCATCGCAATATCATCAGCGCCCATAAAAGAAATCCATTCATTATCCGCTTTTACAATCCCTTGGTTAAATCTTGCTGCTTGCCCTATCCTCTTCCTGTCGTCCTTACAATAAACCCAATGCTCATCAAACACATATCCAAGTTCCTTGCCTGGTCGGTCATCGTCGTTATATATTGTTGCTATCCAATTTGCATTGTCTTGATGAGTCAGCGAAGCGATTAGATCTGGCAAGTAACATTCATGCCCATAGTTAGGAATTATTACATTTATCATTTTACCTCCTTAAAGAAAGTTATTTGACTAAGCACTCTGGTATGCTGATTTATTTCTACGGCTCTTATTTCTCCTTCTAAAAAATGGATAGTTACATTGCCAGTTATCTTGTGTTCCATCGGCATGACAATTACATCCTTAATAAATTGCGACAGTTGATCAGAATCTTTGATCCCTATCCGCATTTTCTCCGTATCGGTCATCCAATCAATCCCAATCTTGGTTGACCATGTAATACCATTACCACAGCATCGGCATGATCCGGTGAATGGCCTAACCGATCTGGCTTCATCAACTCTTCTTTGCTTTCGACAAGAATACCTGAAGCTGTAGGCTTCCACCGGGGAGTAGTGAGTTCACGTAATAACATACGATCGTCGGGCAAAGCAATTTCCTCTCCACTGTCAGGATCAAGCATCTCCCTGGCTTTCCACCACGCCTCAGCACGGATATTTCTAAACGTGAGTTGACCACTCTTATCCGTAGCATTTGATTTCTCCGAACTGTTAAATCCGATCACCGGATATCCATATTCAGCCAGCCAGTCAAACGGCGAAGACCCTACACCTATAATGTCAATCAATATCACAGTGCCTTTTTCCACTACCTTTACAACTTGCCCTGCAACTGATTGGCCATCTGGTGTCTGCTTGCCTGGAAGTTTTATTAGCTCATCGATATAATTACCATACCTCGGCGCAATGACCGTATTGTCCTTGCCTCCCCTGGCCACATCGACACCAACATAATTCATCGGATGATTTATAAGGTTCCCTTCTTTGTCTTCGACCTTTGGGATTTCCATATCATGCCATCTTGCCATCGCTGCTCGGACCCACTCGGTAGGAATGATCTGCCATATATCATCATCTTGCGTCAGCCCCATGTCCCCATACAGCAACTGAGATCTGAGCGGTTCCGGCAGGCCTTGTAGCTTTGTTCGATATCCAGATTCAACTAATTCAGGTAGCATCTCAGCGGGAATAAATGTCCTGCTAAGCGGATATATGGGCTCAGGTGACCAATCAACAATTTGCGGCTCCGGACCATCGACCATTACGCTCTGATCGCCCTTCATTATAAACCATCTAAGTTCACCGGGCTCTGCCGGACTAGGATATGTCCTATCCAACCATGGAGCCCAATAATCAATTACCCACGCCCCATCTTGATCAGTTGGCGGATTCCCAGTGCAGATGATTCTACATCTTTGAGTTGAATCCACACTTCTATTCCATCCTTTGATATATGTAAATTGGGAAAACAGGAATTGAGTAATCTCATCAAATCCAATAAAGTCAAAAGGTCGGCCTTGATAGTTAAGTTTATCTCGATCATATTGCACTGCTCCAAATTGTAAGAATCTTTTAACGCTGCCCGGCCTTGAAGGAAAATGCCAGAAGTTTTTCGAAAGGTTATATAACCCTGCTGCACTAAAAATTTCCTGGCTTCGAAATATCATTGCTTCTAGTTGCGGATATATCCGTCTTAATATAAGTGATCGTCTGTGCTCTAATGATGATAAGCCAAGCAATAAATCTGTCTTGCCGCCGCCAGCCTTACCTCCATAATATATTTCATCGGCAAGGTGAAAATAAGCGAATACCTGTGCCCCAGGGCGAGGAATCCACCAGATATTATCATCTAAAAAAAACTTTTCAGCTATTTTAAGATGCGTCGTCCCACTCTTTAAAGACTGCGAGAAAGAGTGCAACTTTACTTTTGGTAGTTTCTTTAGCAATTCCAGTTGGGATGAATGGTCCAATAGATGGCTCCTTGCTTGACTGGTTATATAAACCTAAAATCTTTAATCGCATGTCGATGCATTTCATTACCTGGTCGTACCATTTAACATCGCCGGTGCCTTCTTCTTTTCTGATCGTTTCCTCAACTATAACATATTCGGTTATTATGGGAGCAACGATTTCTCCTTCACTTGTGACCTCTGGATTTTCGTTGTCAGGCATTGCCGCAGGTTGTTTTTTCTGAGTAGTTGTCTTTTTTGCTCGTTTGCTTTTTTTATATTGATTAAGTGCTTCTTGCTCCATCGCATCAACTTTATTAAGCGCAGCGCCTTGTGCTTCGGCAAAATCGACTTCGGTCGATCGCACCCATTGTTCTTTTAATGCATCGATTTCTTTACTAACTGTCGCTTGAGTCAGGTTAACCATTTCAGCAATATCTTCTTGGTTTCTACCTTTTAAATATTGTCGAGCAATAGTTCTTCTGTTATACAAAATCACCTGTTCAGACCGCTTTTTTTCGTTTTTTCTCATGTTTTATAACATTCTCTAATGTTTTATAATATTTTCATCGTGTTAATTTAATAAAAAATAACAATTTAAAAAATAATTTTTTTACACAAAATCATTAATTAAAAAAACTTTTTTAATATCACACCCTGTTCCGTAAACAAAAAACGAAAATTATAAAGATATATAAATTTTTTTTTTTAAAAAAAAATAATTATATATTTATTTATTTTATAATATTTATATTATATTTAACAATAAAATACTAAAAAAATTCTCTCTTACCAAAAACTAAATGTAAGTTCAATAAAAACAAAGGATTAACTTGCTTATCTTTTTAAGTCATTAAAAAACAATAACATAGGAGAATTTAAAATGAACAAGTTCTACCAATGCGAATTTTGCGCCAAAAAGTTCCCCGTTTTTGCTAATTTTTGGGAAAAGACTCCGGAGAAAAAATTTATAAAACCAAACCGGAAAATTAGCTTCAGGAATTTTGACATCGTCGATTGCGGAAAAATCTGTCACTCATGTGATAAAAAACTATTAAAAAAGATCGAAAAAATAGTAAAAAAGGACCGCAACGATGACAAACTGATTTTATTAAAAGAAGAACGAGAACTAAGAAAATTAGCGCATGACCAGGCATTTGATAATCCATTTGGAACCGACAAGGAAACAGTCGAAAAAGCAGAAAAAATTTATGATAATATGATAGCAAAGAAATATGGTAAATACGAATGCAACCTATGCCATAAAAGATATGATAAGTTCAGAGAAAACTTATGCAACAGGGATTATATAATGTTTGCTCAATCTGAGGTATTTTCAATCACGATGTTTTGTTATAGCTGTAAACGGAAAATAGCGAAAGAGATAAAAGATTTAATTGATAAAAAATAATTTTTTATTTTAATAAAAATTGATTAAATTAGACCATGATTAAAAAACTTGGAAAACATCAAAGCAAGAACGGCGAATACACTTGTGGGATATGCGGAACCGAATTTCCGACGAAGGATGAGAAGGGCCATCGCATTGCCCAGAAGATACATCTGAAGCCAGCGACGTATTTGAAATTTGGTAATCATCCGATCGCTATAATGCCAAAGATGTGTTATCGTTGTGATGCTTTAATGAAACGTAAAGTAATGGAGGTGTTCAATGGATGAATCCATCGTAAGCCCATTTTTTATTTATATGCTGCAGGTTGTTAATAATGTAGTTATTGCTGCGTGCGTCTGTTCTGTATTGCTGGGCATTGGCTCGGTTATTTCCAAAATAGGCGCGACGGTAAATCTCATAGAGTACGGCAAAGATAATGACGACTATAAAAAGTGTCAAAACGTTTTCAAGAAACTATTTATGCCGTTCTTGATTTGCGTATTTCTTGCAGTTTTTGTGCCGGACAAAACGACACTGCTGCAAATGTATATTGCTGACAAGATAACTTTTGAGCGAGTTGAAGAGACGGTTAAGGTGGGCAAGAATCTTAAAAAAGAAATTAAGAACGATATTATAGAAATTCTGCAGGCGATAGACAAAGAGGACAGCACAAATTAGCTGACCCCGAAAGGTCACCAGGCGGTGTCGATCCGCCTAACCGGCGGCATTTATTTGTCCAGAGTGGTGTCGCCGGTTTTATTAAAAATTAAAAATTAAAACCAGGGTAAACTCACATGTTACCTTACCTCATTTTTATCACCATTATTGTTATCATTCCCATTTCATATGTATTGTATATTATAACGTCCAGGAGGATCTAATGACCATTGGAGAAATCTATACGATTAACCATCGCAGAAAAGGTCTGTTCAATATCAAGCTTATAGAAGAAAGTCCAGAGTGGTTTAAAGGCGAGATAGTTGCCGGAACCGCAAAAATGGTAGCGCATTTTACCGACGATCTTACAGTTGGTGATATCGTCAATTGCAAAAAATCTTTATGTACAATTACATAGGAGGGTTTAATGGATACTTTAACTATTATATTAGGTCTTATTGGCGGTTTTGTGATAATCGCTCTTTGGTTTATTGCGGTTGCTTTAGCATCCCAGGGCCGCAAGAAGTCCAAGCGGCAGTTCTAAATTGGAGGGTAAAGAATGAGTGATTATAAACAACGAGCGGAAAGCGCTGAACATAATTTTAGAATTGAACATGATAAAGTCAAAGAACTGGAAGCAGCTTTGAAGAAAATAAAAAAATATTGTAATGAAAGAAAAATATTGGGCATAGGTGAAAAAAGATATACAACTCCAAACGAGAGTCTAAATTTAATTTTAAGTTGGATAGAGGGGTGGGCACAAAAAGCATTGGAGAAATAATGTTCGAAAAGATAGAAAAGAAATGCCCGAAAGCGTGGGCGAAGTTTATACAAAATATTTATTCAAGAGAATGGGACAATATTCTAAAAAATAAATATCTAAAACTTAACAAAACGGCTGAATTTGAATTATATGTTTTATCTTTATCTCTTGCATCCCTAATCGGACACCTGCTATTATTCTTTGACGAGCAGGGGATTTATATAACTCCATTTTGTAACAATGCGGGGTTCTTTGGACATGAAATTAAAACATACAGCAAAGTGCACGAAATTATCACGGGTTTCAAAACCCGCACCGAAGCGTGGCAATCTGCAATCCCAAAAGCTTTTGAAATCCTGGAGGAATCGCTGTGAGTAATGAAGATTTTCTTATTATAATTTGGTCACTTTGCATTATTGTTATAATTGTACTTTGGCTCTTACCGCTTCATAAAAAAGTAGATAGAATATTAAAAAAACTTGAAACGAAAGACAAAAAATGACAGATAAAAATATCGAACATGCTTTAAACGCGATAGAAAAGATGTTGGTTGATACGGCATATCCAGCATTATTTGAATTAAAAAAATTGGCAGACATTAACGTAAAGGTTAGTTCGTATCATGATCCTGCCCTAATGGGATCATATTTAAAAGTAATAAGTTGGGAGAGAAAATGAAACCTTGTCCTAATTGTAAAGAGAAAAAAAAGAAATGTGCTTGCATGAAAAATAAATGCATAAAATGCGGTGAACCCGTTGGGAATATAACGTTTACTGTTTGTGATGAATGCTGGGATAAAAAGGAGAAACTAAAATGACGCATCTAATTCAAGGAAATAGGGTATATATAAAAGTGCCTTATGACCAGAAAGAAGTAATTAAGCAAATTCCAGGTTGGCGCTGGAACCCCAAACAAAAGCTATGGTCGATTCCATATGACGAAGACACCGTAGTCCTCGCAAATTCCCTCCTTGGCATTTCCTTGCCACAGCCTGTGATAAGTCGTATAGAAGATTCTGATAGAATTCCGGCGACCGACCTGGTTTTAAAAAATCTGTATAAGCATCAAAAAGAAAGCGTTCAAGTTGCTCGCAAGACAAAATACTTTGCCGACCTGAGCGAGCCCGGGACCGGCAAAACGTTGGTCCAGATCGAATTGATGCTTGAGCGAAACGATTGGCCGGTATTGGTTATATGCCCGAAATCGATCATGGAGCCGGTATGGGAGAAGCAACTTGATGAATGTAAATTGACTGGAATAATTTTAAATGAAGGATCTGCTAAAGTTAAAAAAGTATTAAATACAACTATGGATTGTTGGGCAGATAATGAATGCCACGAAATATTTTGGAATCAACGCATATATATAATCAACTACGAGATGGTTCCTCGAGTATTAGATGAATTAATGCAAATCAAATGGAAGGCAATTATATTAGATGAATCAACCCGGATCAAATCGCCGAATGCACAGCGCAGCAAAGCGATCATGAAGCTAAGAGATATGGTTAGCTATAGAAGCATCATGACCGGTACGCTGGCGCCGAACGGCCTGCAGGACGCATTTAACCAGTACAAGTTTGTCCAGCCAAATATATTTGGCGAAGTGTTTTATGCGTTCCGTCACCGGTATTTTACCCAGGGCGGCTATTTGAATTATGAATGGTTTCCCAAACCAGAGGCATTGGATGTATTCAAAAGAAAAGCAGCCGGTGTAAGCATACAGCATCATAAACGCGAATGCATTGATTTACCACCGCTGGTGGAAGAGATCCGTAAAGTTGAGATGCTTAGCAAGCAAAAGGAAGTTTATGAGCAGATGAAAAACGAATGCATTGTCTGGTTAAATGAAAATAACGCAGTAACCGCTCCTTTCGTTATAACGAAATTAATGAAATTAAGACAGATTGCCAGTGGGTTTATATATATGAACGAAAAGTCATTTCCAATATCAAATAGTAATCCAAAAGACGCCGCGATGTTTGAAATCTTGGATCAAATCGGTGATAAGAAATGCATAGTATTTGCTCATTTTAATAGAACAATAGAGCACATAAGAGAAAAATTAAACGGAAAGTCGATTGCATATTTTGGATCAGAAAAAAGCGTCGCATTAGAAGTATTTGAACATAAAAAAACAAACCCACGTGCCTGCCAAATTCTTATTGCCAACCCAGCATCTGCCGGTCACGGATTAAATCTACAGTTCTGTTCTAATATAATTTATTATGAACAGGACTTTAATCTGGAGAATTATATCCAGAGCATGCAACGAATTGAACGAATTGGACAGAAAAATAAAATGACGGTCTACCATTTACTAACGAAAGGGACAGTTGAAAATTATATATATAAGAAACTAAAACAGAAAGAAGATGTCAACAGGAAATTAGATATTAACGAATTGAAAGGGGCATTATAATGGAGCTTCCAGAAGCAATAAGCGACATGGTTAAAATAACCATGGATTGTCTTGAAGACGCCAGAATATCCGGATCTATTAAATTAATGCATCTTGCTACAAAAATGCTACCAGATAAAAAATTAGCATTAGTACACAAAGAAATTCTCACTACTATGAAGGAAGAAATAATAGGCAAGCCAGGAGCAGAAAAAGTGATTAAAGACATAGAAAAATTGTTCGTAACTTTAAATGAAATAGAGGAACTGTAATGGGATTTCTTAGGAAAGATCGCACGCCAACAAATAAAAAACTAACGCCGGCAAAAGTAATAAAAATAAAAGCAGAACAGGAACGGTTAATATTAGTGCTTGCAAATCACTACGACGTTACTCGGCAATGCATTAGAAACGTATTGATGGAGAAGACATGGAGACAAGTACACATAAGAAAAAGTTATTGAGCACCGACGCCTTCACCTGTATTCACTGTAAAATAACTTATCATAAAAATTTCCAAAGTACGGAAATTCAAATATGTAAAATATGTAAAAGAAAGGAGGTTGTACCTATGCAAGATAGTCGGGTTTTTGTAGTTAATCATGTTGGCAAAGATATGAGCGATGCCAAACAATACGGGATGCTAATTCCGGTTACAGAAGGGAATGTAGACGTTTTTAATTTAGATCGGTTGCTATATACTTTAAAAGATATACTGGGAACCTATCATTATAACCACAAGGAAGATTATATATTATTGAGTGGCGGGCTGCCGTTAAATTTTGTAATGGGAGCGATCTGTGGTAAGTTTGGGAGCGCATGGTTGTTATTATGGGATGCAAAAAATAAAAAATATGTAAAAAAGGAGTTTAAAATATGACATTAGGTGAAAAAATTGATAAACTTTTTGAATTAAGAGAGAAAAAATTAAAAGCAAAGGAAATTGTCTCAGATATTCAAAAAGATTTTGATATTATACAAATAGATATTATATCACACATGCAGGCTGAAGACGTTAAAGCCGTAAAAGGAATTAAGGCCAGCGCCAGCATAAGTATAGGATTTTATCCAGGAGTTGAAGACCTTGAGTTATTTGCCAACTGGGTAGTTAAAAACGGTAAATACGAGATGATGCAAAAACGGGTTAGCTCTGCTGCAATTAAAGAAATGTTAGACAGCACAAACAAACTCCCACCGGGAGTAAAATCATATACCGAACCAAAACTTAACTTAAGGAGAATTTAATTATGGCAAACAAAGATGTAGTAAAAAAACCCAGCGATACGGCAGTCGTCAAAACGAAAGACGGAGTAATTGCCGGCCTTGAAGGCATCACTCAGGACATGTTAACAATCCCCCGATTAAAACTTGTCCAAAAGAACAGTGTGGAAATTGATGATAAAACCGCCAAGCCAGGGGAGGTTGTTAACAGCGTAACAAAAGAGGTAATATGCGAGACAGATGAATCCCTTACTATTATTCCTTTAAAATTCCATCCGACACGACTAATGTTTCGGGATTTCGGCGAAGGAGGCGGTTTATTATGTCAATCACTTAATGGAAAAACAGGCAGGGGCGAACCTGGCGGGAATTGCATTGGCTGTGAGTTTAATCCAAATCCGTGGCCGATAGATGAAAAAACAGGCAAGGGCATTCCGCCTCCATGTACTGAATTAATAAACAGTTTTTGCATCGTTAGAGGATATGACTTTCCGATACCATTAACCGCGTCGTTCGGTAGAACATCGATGGGTGCGGGCAAGCAATTAAGAAATATGATTTATTTTGATGCGCAAAAAGCGCAAAAAAATAGCTGGCATTTCGCCTATAATCTTTCGACAGATTTTAAGGAAAATGTCAAAGGTACTTATTTTCAATTCAAAATAGCACCGGGAGGAATGGCAGAAAAAAACGAAATAAAAAAAGGAGAGGAGTTTTACAAGTTAATAACATCAACCCAGGTTGAAGTCCATGAGGACGAAGACGAAATAAAAGCAGAACAGAGAAACGTTGAAAAGAAATCCAAGCCAGAGGATGAGGACAAAGGCAAATTTAACGAAGACGAAGAAAATCCATTTGCAGACGATGAAGAATAGTTAAACCTTGCGCCGAGGGAGAGCAAGTGAGCATGCCGTTGGCCAACGGCAAAAGCGCTTGGGGGTTTGAGGGATAGTAATAATACCGGCAGGTGTTATTAGTGTAGGCGCATTTAAAATAAGGAAGTTGAATGAACTGGGTCGATGAGCTTCTTTCAAAAATACACTTTATTGATTTTTACCCGCGTGGAAAGAGTACTGGTCCAAACCAAATAATCATAAATTGCCCGTTCCACGAAGACGAGCATGCCAGCATGAGCATCAACGCCGCGACGGGCATGTATTATTGCCACACTTGCAACGAAAAGGGTAATTTTCTTACATGGTGTAAAAAGCAAAATTTAGACTTAAAGCAGATTGCTGCTGAAAACAACATTAAAACAGAACAGAAAAAAATTGATAAATCAGAAATAGATACAATGCATCAAGAACTAATTAAAAACGAAACAGCTATTAATTGGTTAAAGCGCAAAAGAGGGTTAGAAATAGAAACAGTAAAAAAGTATAAAATTGGGGCGTTTAATCAAAAATTTACAATCCCAATATATGATATATATGGCGAAATAGTAAATATCAGAATTCACGATCCAAGACCAGAGAAAGGAAAGCCAAAGGTCGCAAGCTGGAAAAGTGGGTATGGTGCTGCAAGATTATTTCCAGCAGAAAACTTATACAAAAATACGGTTATGCTTTGTGAAGGAGAAATGGATTGTATTCTGGCGAACCAGTTGGGCTATAACGCAATTACAGGTACAACCGGGGTAAGCACTTTTCCGGCGGAATGGGCAAAATATTTCAGTGGCAAGAAGGTCATGATTTGCTATGACATAGACGAAGCAGGTAAGGCCGGCAGCCAAAGAGTCGCAAAACTACTAAGTAAATTCGCCGACGCTATAAAAATAATAAACTTACCACTTGATATTGAGCAATATCCTGGTGGAGACTTGACAGATTATATTATAAATGGTGCGCAAAAAAAAGATTTAATAAAATTATTAAAAAGCATGCCGCTGTATATTTTGAAGGACGAAGATGAAGATAAGTTTTTCGAAGTATCATTAGCACAAGCAGATCATGGAAAATATAATAATAAATTTATAAGAACAAGCGCGCTTATTTCAGGCAAAGACATTGAGGCATATATTGTACCACAAAAAATACACGCAACTTGCAGCATAAATTATAGTGAAAAAGCATGTCCGGTATGTCCGATGAATTTTGACAGTGGCGACATTAAAGCAGTAATTGAAAAAAGCGATGAAAATATACTGTTGTTGTGCGACGTAACTAAAAAAGAAAAAACAACCGGGCTGAAAGAAATACTTGGTATACCACAAAGATGTAATATAGTTAATATCGAAGAAAAGAAAAGTTTTAATATCGAAGAGGTTGTGCTTACAACGGAGATAGAATACACGACTGACATAAATCAGGACGAACAATTTAAAACCAGAAGATCGTATTATATTGGCCACAACATTGAAGCAAATAGATCATATGACATGGAAGCAAAAACCATCGCCCATCCAAAGACACAAAAAGGAACACATTTAATATTTAACGCTAAGCCGAGCATGACCGCAATCGACAGTTACGAATTTACCGATGAAACTGTAAAAAAATTAGAAAAATTTCAAACAGATAATATTGAAGAAAAAATCCAGGATATATACGAAAGTACTGTCATGCACGTTACTGGATTAAAAGGTCGTGAAGATTTATTTACATTAACGCTTTTGACATATTGTAGCCCATTGGTGTGGAGTTTTGAAGACAAGCAATTAGATAAAGGATATCTTGAAAGCCTTGTGCTTGGCGATACAAGAACCGGAAAAACAGAAATGATAAAATCATTAATAGAATATTTTAAACTTGGAGAATTGGTCCTTGGTGAAAGTGCCTCGTTTGCCGGATTGGTTGGTGGGCTCCAACAGATGGGCAGCCGATGGCACTTAACCTGGGGGCGTATTCCATTAAATGATAAAAGATTGGTAGCTGTTGATGAGATGAGCGGACTGGCTCTATGGGAAATTGCGAAATTATCCGGCATTAGATCCAGCGGTAGAGCAGAGATAACAAAAATCAGGACAGAAAAAACATGGGCGCGTACTCGGCTCATATGGTTAAGTAATCCACGTGGAACCAAAGAAGAACATAATAAAATGCTCGGCGATTATAGTCAGGGAGTCAGAGCATTCCCAGAACTGGTTGGTCAAAAAGAAGATATGAGTAGATTCGATTTAGTTTTATTGTTGGGCATAGACGACGTGTCAATGGATATAATTAACACGCCAATAAAAGCGCCTAAGACATTTAAATATGTCGGCGACGATTTCCGAGATCTTATTATGTTTGCCTGGACATTAAAAAAAGAGCAAATAACATTTACTCAAGAAGCGATGAACCACATATATCAGTGCACAAAATGGATGGCATTTAAATATGATGAATCAATCCCTTTAATGATACCAAACTCACAAAGGGTAAGATTGGCAAAAATAGCGGTAGCAACAGCAGCGATGGTATTTAGCCATGACGGCAGAAATCTTATTGTAAATAAAATTCATGTAGAATTTGCCTACAATTACCTATGTAAGATATTCGACAAACCGGTAATGGGATACGATGAATATAGCCGGCTTGAAAAGACGCGTAAAAAAATATTAAACGAAGACGAGATAAAAGAACTTCTTGTTGACAAGAGATATGTAATAGATCAACTATTAGAAATTGAAAAAATAAGCCAGACAGATTTACAAGAAATGTTTGATCTGGGCAACAGGGGAGATACAAGAAAACTATTAAACAAATTACTGATCAACAAAGCATTAAAACGGATTAGCGGCGGATATGAAAAGACCAGAGCATTTTCTGAATTTTTAAGAACACATAAAAACGGCGAACTGTTTGATGCTGACAAAGTTGACGAAAGGTTAGAGGAAGAAGAAGATGAATTGCCATTTTAACGGAGGGTGAGAATTGCCAATGACTTGATCAAGCAAATATTCCGTGAGGATTTGTCATAATAACAACGAGGGCGGCTGGGGTAGCCGTCCTCTATAAAGGAGAAACTAATGGAAATTAAAATGTTAGAGATTCGAGATAAAGCAACCTTCATGCCGGTAATGGCTATTGATGTTTGTGCAGAATCTGAGGAACAAAAATATTTGTTGAGTAGGGCGGGGTTTGGAACGTCTGGCAGAGGAGATTATAAAATTGTAATAAAAATGGTTGGTGATATTACTGCAAACTACGATGAATTTAGTTGGGGTAATGGAGCTCGGACAATGCCAATTGCCCACAAGCACATAAGGGATTATTGGGACGATTTAAATGATGGCGACGTGGTAGATGTTGAATTCATCCTTGGTGAAACCGAAAGCAAGAAAGTAAGTGAACGATATGGGTAGCGCACAAGATAGAATAGAAAATAATTTCCCTGCTTTTATCGTTAGAGTAAATCGATCGGATTCTAAATATTGCAAATCCAAATCAATAACTCACTGGGAAGATTGGACAGGGATTTTTTATAGGAAAACTTTGGACAACGTTGAAGACCACATTAACCGATGTTTTCCGGTTCATTTAAATAAAGAAATTGCGATGGCAATTTTTATAAAAGAGGAGGTTGCTGCCCCTTGGAAACGCATAAAAAGAATACGATAAAACCACTGTTAAATATCTTATGGAAAACTAAAGAAGGAATTGCCTGTAAGCGGGCAATTAAGTATTTTAATAACCACTTCGATGAATGGGACAAAAAAAACATACAAGAAAAACTGGAGATATTTGAGCAGAAATTTGATAAACCATTAAACAATAAATTTCAACAATTGTTAAAACAATACGAGGTGAAAAAATGAATGATGAAACTAAAAGAAAAGAAGCAAAAGGTAATTTAGGAGAAAAATTATTTGAAGAACATTTTTTACATGACGGTAGATATGACGTAGCAGAAGTAAAGCAAAGATATTCACCGATAGACTACGTACTGATAAACAAAGAAACAGGAAACACTACGTTAGTTCAAATTAAAACTCAAGAACCTATGAGTAATGGAAAAATAGGATTTACAGAAAACATCTATAATATTTATATAAAATATCCTAAAGATATTCTGATAATATTCGTTGACTATAAGAATAAAAAAGCATATGGTAAACCAATTTCAGCTTTAATGAAATATGCTGAAATTCTTAAAACGCAAAACGGAAAAAATATGGTGAATTTTCCAATTCAAATAATGCAAGATATTTGGGAGTTAACAAAAAAAGAGATCGATGATATAAAAAATTTAACATTAGAACCTGAAAACAGTAGTCCTGAGTTTTATTCATTAATCGACAGGATGGAGGGAAATTATGGAGAAAAAGACAATGAAACATTTGACGCCGAAGAAACCACTCAATATTCCAATGATCGAGATATTTGAAGAACATAAAAAATATATTGATAAACATATCATACCGATGATGATCAGAAAAGGAATTATTAATTCAAATAGAAAATCTATAGATGATTTAGTTGGAGGTGAAAAATTAAGAGTAACTAAAGAAATTATCCATGCAATTCACGACGAATGTTCTGAGATAATGGGCTGGCTTCCATGGAAACATTGGAAGAATTATACTGAGCATAAACTGGAAACAGAAGAAATTAAATTTGAAATCATTGATTTACTACACTTTATATTTAACCTTGCGTTTATTTGGAATATGCCGTTCGACGAGATAGAAGATTATTACTTAGTTAAACTAAAAGAAAATATTAGAAGGCAAGAAGATGGATACTAAACCAACAGCGGTCGGTATTTCAGTTTTTTCTGGTCATTTTTCTGTAGGCATAAATAAATATTTTGATATTATTGCACACTTTGAAAATCCCGACTTTAAAAACTTTGGCGTAGATACGTTTAAGTTAAATTTTCCTAACGTACCTGTCTATGTTGACAAATGGCCAGTAAACAATTATAAAGGATGCGATATTTGTTATGGCAATCCGCCTTGCTTTGGATTTAGCATACTCAACACGTATGACAGAGGATTAGATTCAAAATGGAATAAATATATATACGAACTTTGTGAAACAGGAAAAAAACTAAACGCGAAAATTATAGTACTTGAGTCAGTCCAAGGCTTATATAAAAAAGGCCAAGAATTAATTTTAGATATATCAAAAAATATTTTATCAGATTATAAAATAAATATATTTCTTACTAATGCCCTTAATCATGGAGTTGCACAGAATCGCCCACGGGTTTTTTTTGCAGCAAGTAAAAAAGATTATATAAAATTTGATATTCCAAAACAACAAAAAGCATTGGTGCTTCAAGACATCATTTCTGATCTTGAAAAAATTCCGGTAAACAAGGGATTTAAACAAAAAGTTGGAAAGAAATTTATATATAATCATGAGATAGAAATAAGAAAAACATCTATGTTAAATATGTGGAAACATTTAAAACAAGGAGAAAGTATAAACGACTTAGAAGACCAGCATTTAAGTGATTACTTTTTAAACAAGCGGATAGAGAAAAAAAGAAAAAAAATATTTGGATTTTATGCGGACACGAAATTGCGATATAACAAACCTTGCCCAGTTATACTAACCGCTGACAAATATATTCATCCTATATTAAATCGTCAACTTAGTATACGTGAACGTGCAAGAGCGATGTCATTGCCAGATAACTTTAAATTTTCACCAACTATAAACATTGACAAACAAATGGCTGAGGTAGGAAAGGCAATCCCAGCAAACGTAGGAACTTACGTAGCAGAGCAATGTTACGATTTTTTAATTAATCAAAATAAAGAAATCATTCTTTTTGATGACATTCCAAACGTAACAGACTATACAAAAAACTGGAGGAAAAATGCCATATAAAATAGCTGTAGTGTGCCCAAGAAAACTGTTCATATTTTCTGATAGTAAGAAAATGTATACAATAGAGACAACGTTATTAAAATTACTTGGAAAAAGAGACCACAAAATAACTTTTTTTACGCCGATAGACTTGAAAAACGATGACTTGTTTTCAACTGTTAGAAATGTAAGTTATCAACATTGGTCGAAATTTGATCCCGAAAAATACGATATTTTATTTATCATTAACGGCAGATGGGCAAATTTATTATCTTGTGATTATATAATCGATGCATACAACGTTATTTCAAGATGGAGCGGTTCGATAATATATTCACAAAATGATCCCGATTTATATCTAATTTACAATGCAGAGAAATTGTTTGGTTGGGAATCTAAACAACATTATAAAGAAAAATTAGAAACCAAACCAGAAGAAATATTTAAAAATATAAAAAAAATAATAATTTGGTGTAATGCAGCGCATGTGAAAAAATATCGTGAAAAGCAAAACGACACGATGACATTTTATCAAACTAAAGAAAAATTATATACATTTAGATTTGTTGATTTATGCAGATTTGAATGCTACTATTTAAAAGATATGAAAATAATTAAAGACTATGAAAACAAAGGAGTATATGTAGGAAACATTAGAGAAGGAAGAAATCACTCTGTTGATAGATTGTTGAAAAAAATTGAAAAAAGAATAGATCATTACGGAAATAGGTTTTGGCCAAATTACAGTTTTATATATAAAAACTACATATTGTTTAACAATCAACAAAATATTATAAACAAATACGCATTCACAGTACAAATATATGAAGAAAGATATATGAAACTATCCTCATATTGCTTACGGCACTATCATGCAATATTTTCAGGCATTCCTTGTTTTATTGATAAAAATATGTTTTTTCAAAGTTCCGATTTTTCTCTTGAAGGCTATGGTGGATCACATGATATAGAAAAATATCTTTTAGTCAATGACTCAAACGAAATCAAGCAAAACTTAACAACAAGAAATAAAATAATGCCACAACTTAAAGAAAAACTATCAAGTTCATTGGATCTCAACAAAGAATTAAGCGAGATTGAACTTTTATTAAAGGAGGCCTTATGATAATAATTGAAGGACCAAACAATTCAGGAAAAACAACTCTTGCAAAAAAATTAGCAAGGATTTTAAACTACCACCATGTCCATGAAGGGCCGCCTCCTCAAAACATCGAACCATTAAAATATTATGCAGAAAAAGCATTAACACGAAGCTTGCGAACAGTACTTGATCGATTTCATCTTGGGAACTGCGTATACCCACACTTGAAACCTGGACGGAAACCGTTTGAAACATGGGAACAACATTTGATTGAAAGAATTTTATTAGCAAAAGGAGCATTGTTATTATGTTGTTCGGCGAACATTGATTTTTTAAGAAAAAAACATGACGAACTAAATGAAAACTTTATAAAAAAAGATCAAATACAACAAGAAATAAAATTATTTGAAACTACTATACAAAAGACAATTCTACCGATGATCTCTATGCCACTTTACCACAATAATAGGTTCATCGAATATGTTTTATCATTTTATGATTCTTTATGTCGTAGGAGTGCTGCTATGTCCTCGTATGAATGTTCTGGAAACATTTATGGAGGTAAAATCATGCTTGTGGGCAATCAATATGGAGATGGATCATATATTGGAACGAGCAGAAAACAAGCATTTGCATATCACTCTAACTCAAGCGCATATTTGCACCAGGTATTAGAATTGACCAAATTAAATCAACAAGATTTTTATATTACAAACGCAATAAAAACATCAAACGATTTTGTTAATAAAGAGATGGTGCACAACGAAAATGCTGCTATAAAACCAGGCATTGTAATTGCTCTTGGGAAAAAAGCAGCTGACTTATTAAAAAGGTGTAATATAAGACATGAACTCATTCCGCATCCGCAATACTATCTTAGATTTAAACATGATAAAATTCTCGAATATGCAAAATTAATAAAGGAAAAAGTAAATGAAAAGTATCAATCAAATTTATTTAAAGGTGCTGTCTGATTGCGTCGGAATAGCAAGCGTAGAAAAAACAAGTAGAGGATTAATTTATTACGAAGCAGCCGACACGCCATATGTCGTGGAGATTAACCCCGCCGATTCACTGATAACGTTAAAAGAACGAAGGCTTAATTACGCGTTTAATATTATTGAAAAATTATCATATATCAGCGGCGTCGGCTTTTACCCAAATATCATAACGTCATATAACAAAAACTATAGTAGATTTGTAGAATCAAACTTCATAGACCCGGGATCCTACGGTTACAGGATATCTCAGCAGCTTCCATATATATATAGCCTTTTAAAGCGGGATCCACAAACCAGGCAAGCGGTGGTAAATATTTATAACTATCTTGAAGACAATCGAGGCGACCGAGAAAATACCCCCTGCACGCTCGCTTTAAATTTTAAGGTATCTGAAAACGGACTCGATATGGTAGGATACATGAGATCGAACGATGCGATGTGGGGATTTCCATATGACATCAGCCAGTTTACATTTATACAAGAAGTCATGGCTCGTTGGCTTGAAATACCGATCGGAATATATACTCATGTTGTTACCAGCTTGCATCTGTATACAGATATGATTGAGCAAAAAGAAAAGATAATAAACGCGGGGCTATTATTTAATGATCATGTTCAATTTAAATGGGATCTTAGTTACAAGAAAACAGGGATGGAACTACAAGAATTTTGGTTTTATGAAAATCAAATAAGATCAGGAAAGCAGCTTAGTCGTATCAATTTTTTAACCGAATCGGAATATTTAGATAACGCACTTGAGGTAATCCAAAAACATTGGATAAGAAAAAATGCTACAAAACAAGAATATTAGTTTAATAAAAAAAATAGTTCATGAACGATTCCCTCTAAAATCCACAAAAATCAGATTTATAAAAATCCACGGTGGCCGATACCAAGAAACCGGTTTGCCAGACTTGATGGTTTTAATTTCTTTTAATGAAGGCGGCAACGCAAGGTACTGGCTTGAAATTAAAAGAAACTGGAAGGACGAACCATCTGATCTCCAAAAATTCAATATTCAAGACTTAAGAGAATTTGGCTTTATTACCGGATATGTTGTGGGAGATGGCTTTAAAGCCAAATGGTCTGAGAAAAAGCAAAAAAAGTTAATAAATATTTTTTGATCTAAACTATTATTTTTCTTCTACTTAAGCAAGGTAAATGAAAGTAGATAAAAAAAAATAATTTTTTTTGTTTACTTCTGTCTATTTATTGTGTATATTCTTATTGGGTGGTGAACAACACCAAACAGGTTCAACGGGAGCACCTGACCCCAAACTCCTCCACATCCCTGGCTCGGGAAAAAATGAATAGAGCAGACATAAGCCTGAAACACTTCCAAAAACCAGTAGTAATCTCTTTTGATGAAACATTGGTACTATGCGTGATAAGGCAGGTGAAATCAAAGATAGACATCAGGACGACATAATCGGATGATAGGCCGATTTCCTGGAGGAATCCTTAAAACAACCCGACTCCTTTTTCGCCAGCGATACCAAAATCAAGCCGATCGATTTTATCGATGACAAGTATTTTAGGTTGCAGGTTTTAAGACCTGACTGGCGGCTATTTTACACAAACCACAAAGGAGAAACAAAATGGTACAATCAAGAGAAAGCAAAAACAACGCAGCAAAATTAATTAATCGCCACATTTCAAAAGCAGAAAAGACTATTCAGGAATTTCAAGACAAAGTTAAAGACTGTGAATTTCTTACTATTGCAATGCAACTTGAAGCATATGGCGATGCAACAATGGAAGCAGAAACAGCATTAAGAAATTGGTTGATGATTTATGATGAGTTTCAGAAAACATCTCGTCTTTCTGAATTTAAAATATGGTTAGTTGTCAACGCTAAGATTTGGAAAAAACGTCACTTTAATAATGCTCACGGAATATTTGGTCATTATCATAGTTCAAGTTCACCAGTAAGGGTTGCTCGTGAAGTTGCGGAAGCAAAAGCAACTATACAGTTTATAATTGATGTTGAAGATTTAGTTGAATTTATGGAAGAAGAATAAAGTCTAACCGATGAGGATTTAATATCCGAAACCTGCCTTCGGGCGGGTCTTAGACAAAAACCACAAAGGAGAAAGTAATGAGTAATATATTACAGGGTGAAAAAGAACATTTGGACGATGAGATTAATGCCAAGTGGGATGAATTTTATGCCATGTCTTATTATGATCAGTTAGACAAAATAAGAGATATTGTTAATGAGCCGATGGTTGATTTAGAAATTGAGGCATTGTTTCCCCATGAAACAATAAAGGCAATAATTCGATTGATGGTTACAGAACACGAAGAAAAAATCATTGATAGTTTTTTCTGGGAACCAGAGCCAGGTAAATAAAGAGATTAACATGAAAATTAAAAAAAGAGATAGACCTCTCCATATTACCCCGAGCCGATTAAAACTTATAAGAAAGCTCTTTAATGATCCCAATATCATCGTTTTTAAACTGCGTCAAAGATATAATCTTCAAATATTTTTCAGAGATTGCGCTTTTACAAAATTTAAAAACAGAATGTGGGACATTGGTACTCATGGCAAAATTGAATCATCGTTCTACGATGAGGATTGGGATTTAGTTGGCTATTATTTAGATGGAAAAATTAAATGGTATTAAACCAAAAAGGAGAAAGTAATGGTTAAGAAATTAAAACCAGTAGAAATCATTGCATTAAAGAATGCAGTTAACGGTGACTACAAAGCAGCCAGGGCAAAAGTAAAACCTGGGCAATATCCGGTAGAATTTACCGTAACGGTTAAAGGCACGTTAAAGGTTGGTGAGGATCATCTTCGCGCTGACTCGCTTGCAGATCCTTGGTTAATAATGTACTTGATGTCAATCAAATTAACCAAAGAAGATATCGAAGCCTGTATTACTTATGCTAACAAAACCGATATGGATGTAGAAGAGTTTAAAAAATATATCAAAGAGCGGTCAAAATTCAAACGGGTAGACGTCAGTGGCAAAGTTGATAGCAATTTATTTGTGAACGGCTGAAAAGCGTAAGCGGGATTTCGCATCCCGCCAGCCGCTATTCATTTAAAACAGAAAGGAAAAACAATGACTTTTAGCCAAGCGGTTGAAAGAGCAATGAAGGATTATTATGGCAATGATTCTATTGCTACAAGAGTTCCAATTTTAACAAAAACCAAACAAAAGGAGAACAAGATGAACACGCAGCAATTAGAAACAATGACTAAACAGGAATTAAATCGTGCTTTAACGCCTTTTATGGGCGGTTATACTTCCGGCAATTTAGCCAACGTCAAAAAAGACGATCTTGTTTCAGAGTTGCAAAAACACCAAAAAGAAGCAGTAACAAAACCGAACAAGAAAAAATCGTCAACTCGTAAAGATTTATTGTTAAAAAAAGACGAGTTGTTAAGATCTGCTGGAGAAAAAATTAAAGAAATTTTTGGCGTAGACCCAAATCCTGCATTAAGCAAAGGAAAGCAAGTAGCGTGGAAATTTAAAACAGAAGAGAAGAGGACGATGGGCATTCTTGTAAGATTAGATGGAACTTATACTGTATATTACAAAGGACAAAAATTCAACGCAGATGAAATCAGCGAAACATTGTTAAACGGTGATTACACATAGCCGAAGTGGCGGCTTAAAATAGGGCATTTAGCCACTTGCGGGCGAAGCATGAATCATATACATCTCATGCCAGGATAAAGAAGCATTGTCCAGAACCATTACTCGCCATCTTCATAATATGCGGACTAAATACGATGTACAAAAAGAAAAAGAAAATGGCGAAGTTCTTTACAGTATCAACTCGAGGTAACAAGCACGATGGTCGCAGGGCTGGTTCAACTCCAGCCCGTGCTGCAAACCACAAACAAAAGGAGTAAATCATGAGCAAAGAAAAACTGATTGATCCGTTTTTCCCGTTAAAGGTTGAGAAAGTACAAGCAGTCGAATCAGGTGTTTTGATCCCCAGACAGGCTATTTTCAACGCAAATACGGGCAATCTGGTATCGGTCGTATCTAACCGGTACAAAATCGTCCAGAATGATGTTCTCGTAAATACGTTTGAAAAATATCTGAACGATACCGACGTGAAATTTTCACGAACTGGAGCAGGATGCAACTTAACTGGAAGCCGGTTCTGGGCAAATTATCGTTTCCCAGACATTAAAACCAACGTCGGCGAATACGAAACTGGATATGGTAGCATGACAGATGACATAGAACTGATGTGCGATCTTTGGAACGGATATGGTGACGGTATTAGCAAAGGAATGAGCATTGGCGGATTGCGCAAGATCTGCTTGAACGGTTTAATGACCAAAGAAAAATTGTATGAATGGCGTGACAGCCACGTTGGAAGTGAAGAAGATCTACTGGATATATTTATTGTTAATTTTGAAATGGCCAAGGAAATATTCTACAATGATCTTGCAAATTCCTGGGAAGAACTAACCAAGCTTGATTTTGACAAAGTTCAAGCGGCTGTGGTTTTACGTTCATTGGAACTCGGCAAAATGTATAGCAAAAAAATTGGATATATCTACCAGCAGAAACTAAAAAACGATGAACTTAAAACCATGTGGGATTTCTACAATATGGTAACTTGGTTTACAACCCACGTAATGGAGAATCGAAACCGCAGGAGAGCAATTGACGCTTCGATTCAAACCAGCCAACAATTAATGGGATCAGAATAATTACTTTTCATTAGCACCACAGATCAAAGAGGAAAACCGATAGCCACAAGCGACCCCGACCTTGGCGGGACATTGGGCGGAGTCGACTTTGATTGAGTGCAGGTTTTACAGCCGTGGGAGAAAATTATTATTCACAAATGGAAAGGAAATCAAATGAAGAAAGGATTAGGTTATATCTTGGCAATAATGTTTATGACCCTGACTGCAATTTATTTTGCGGTTCAGATAGTAAGAGGGTTATTATGAAAAAACCATATGATTACAAACAGAAAAGCCCAATGGATAAATGTATTGTCTGCGGCGAACCACTTAAGATGAACTTGATCGCAAAAAAAGGAACAGGCATCCCGTGTTATAAATGCGAGCGTAAAATAAAAGACAGAAATCCTCGGGCAAGAAAGGATAACAAGCTTCACGGGACAAGGAGAATAGATAAGATCGATATTTAAAAATTAACCTCGGCCAGAAATGGTCGGGGTTTTTTTATGTCTAAACCAACTCAATTGCCTTAACGGTAATATGGGGAGGATGCCAATGAATTGTCTTTTCCAGGATCATCCATTTTTGAGTAGCAACCGTGGCATCGACCATATCATCACGCATGGCAGCGTGTTGGATATTTATTGCATCTCCGATTTCATAATGGATAGCATTGTACCATGTTTTAAACGAGACCAATGCTTTGCTAGTTAGCACCCAATCATCCAAAAGATCCCTCAAGGCAGTAGCGTTTGTTGAATCAGAAATAAGAAAATTATTTAACGTCAGCGTTTTGCCGGACCCAACCGTAACGCTGCTCAAAAAAGTACCGACATCTCTGCCGTACCTTATTGTCAATGCGTCATATTTTTCATTGCCTTTTGTTCTGTTGTATTGGAATGAGCCTTTTAGTATTGGATGATTGCTAAAAAAACCGCCAACAACCGATTCGTCATCGGTGAAAATATCATCGGCATCTGGAGTTCCGCTGGCACTATTTTCAAAATCCAAACCAGCAGCCTGTGGAAAATCTAACCGCCAACGCCTAAGCATTGTAAAGTTTAGATTGAAATTAAACATCTTGCATATTTGCTTTAATAAAACCTCAGCATCTTGCTGCTGATAAATACTGCCACAAGCAGCGATACTAACAGCATTAAATATATCAAAAGTATCATCAAAACTTTGCTCGCATTCAATTTTATCTTTTGTGGTATCTGGATTGCCGTTATAAATCCCAGTATATCCAAGATCGTCTCGCAAAATACTTTCTATCGCATCAGCAGGATTCTCAATAAGATTTCCAGAAGTTTTCCTGCTGCCAGACAACCCAGTCCAGACGCTTGAATAATTGCGTCCCTGACCACGAGAATAAAAAACTGGATTGCTTAACAAATCCTGGTCAAAGTCACTTGGTATAGTATCCCAAACAGTAATGTTTTTAACCACAACATAAGCACCCCCAGAAGACCCGCCAACATTAACAAAATAATCATCTGGATCAGTCGCACTAAAAACCTGAACATGCTGGCTTGTGTCCGCCATCCCACCTTGTAAAGTTAAACTCACCTGCAAACTTGAAGTCGCCACATCATAAACTCGCAACCTCGGCGCACCGGTAACATCTATCGCTCCAAAACTAACTAACCAATATATCGTCCTACTACCATCATGATCAAGTTGACCAAGATTGGTTCTATCAATTGTTTGAACGCTTAAGTTTTCAGTGCCGGTTATAGCATCAGTAGTCGTTGAATCTCCATCAATACAATTAGCAAAACCAGCAACATCATTATTATAAATATTTGTACCGGTAGACCACTCAGCAGTTAAATGATGCATTATAAATGGATCGATAGTATAACTTAGAGCACCGGCATCATCTCTCGTAAAGGAATTTTCACTTTCAGAATTAGTCATTACAAATGTTTCAGTAGAGCCAAGCCTAAAAGGGCACCAACTATTTTCAACTCTTATGAAAGCCCACGGAGGATTATAATCATTAGAAGTAGCTGTGATCATTTCTTTGAAATTTGTACCAGTAGGAAATTCCGTCATATCGTGATTAGCGACATGGAAATGATCAAGATCAGCAGGAACGTCTCTGCCGCTATAAATTACTGCGGCCAATCTATGTTCGTTCCACTCTGCCCAATATTGGAAATCATTTGCCCAATTAAAATCACCAAACTGAATTTGTTCTGTATAACCAGATGGACCAGCATAAAAAGAATAAGTATCGCCAAGAAGAGTTGCAGGTAATTTGCCCAAATCTAATTCTTTATTCTTTAATTTAACAGTTAAAGTATTTTGTTTTTGATTATAACTACTAATGATACCAGAATATATATTTACAGCATCGTCATAATCATAAGCAGTGCCATCATCAAACTGCAACCATACATTAACTTCCGTTCCAATAATTTCGGGATCAGATAAAAGGCGAAGAGCAATAGTACCTCTAAAATCAACCAATTGAACATTAGCAGACCCAATAGAACTCATGCCATTAATAAGTTCGGGCATTTTAACATTGACACTTAACCGCATATTTTTTCTAAGAGAATCATAAACCCTATGATATAAAATCCAATCTAATCCTGACCCATTAGCAGCATAATCATCAAGACCTGCCGCTGTATCGCTATTTAAGCTTGCGATATCTGTATCCCAAGTACCATCAATAAAAAGTTCATCATCCTCTTTAGTGTTCCATTGTAGAAACTTTGCGGTTGCTGATGAAAAATAATTATTTCCAGTCACTACTCCATCAGTACCAGTCTCTCTTATCCACTTGCCCCCGTTGCTAAATCTGCGATAGTTATTAGTGCCGGGAAGTTCTGAGAAATCAACCAGCAGTAATATTTTATAACCTTGCTTAAATTGTTCGGTAGTTATTTGGGCGGGCACACTATATAACATTATTATTCCTTAAGCAGAACAATTGAAACACCATATCGTCCTCCCTGGTCTGCTGTCATTCCAAACTTCTTTTGCCATAACCTGACTGTATGGGTGGCGCCGGTTTCATCGGTCATTGTAAAACTGTTCTCAGCCCAATTTACCTCAGAAGAACTAAACCATGTTTCAAGACCATTAACCGTTCCATTGTACATGTCTTTGCTAAGATGATTAAATACTAATTTCATTAATTTTAAATCATCGCCATAGTCAGTAACTTTTGGAGTATTTGATTCTGTTAAATCCATTTGTTGATTGATTGTATATTCAACAGTAGAATACGGAACAATTCTTCCACGCTCAAAAGTTAAATTTGATCTGCCTGCTTTTGTAAATACTATGCTCATTAAAATACTCCTGTCACTGTTTCTGTCCCAGCATTTAATCTAATCTTTTCATCATTGATAGCATCCACAATCGCATCTTTAAAATCTCCACTTTCAACAAATTCCGCAACGCCCTGAGAATCAATAGCGGAAATATTATTCACTATTTGTATTGACAATCCACCGCCTCCGCCACCATCGCTAATGCTTTGTCCAGCAATTAATTGCCTTATAGCGGGCAAGTTGTCACGAGCGGTTTCTGTTGGGATCACTGCTTCACCTGGACGCAATAACGCTGGAACCGAATCAAATCCCGCAGATACTATTCCGGTTTGTGCTCTTATTGGCTCAACAATCCCGCCACGGGCCATCGCTGATATCTTTGCGACATTTGACAATCCAGCAGCCACCGCCGCCGCTGCAGCAATAAAACTCCATGGCGGCGGCAAAGAAGCAAGCGCCCTGTTCGCAGCAGCATAAGTATCCATTAAGGCCTGAGTCATTAATGCACCTTTTGCTATTGCAGTGTGTTTGCCAAAAAGAGAAGCAATATCATTTAATGCCGTTCTTATTGCCATTACTTTAGCTCTTGCTGCCAATTTATCAAGCTCGATTTGTCTTTTTATAGCAGCCTCTTTATCCATTCTTTCTTGGATAAGAAATTTTAACATCGCTATTCGTTTTTTCTTTGCGTTCTCCTTGACAGTATTTTGGTACATCATGTCTGATTCTAATTTGCTGAGGTCAGTTGCTACTTGGTATTCCAAAACAGTATCAAAAGCTTCAAATTCTGTTTCTAATTTTGTTTGAGCTGCCTCATCAAGCGAAGCATAATATGCTTCCCAGGTAGCAAACTTAAGACCAGCTTTGATTTTATCCTCTGGGTCTGGATCAGCAGCTGCCGCTCCCCGTTTATCAAAATCATCTAATGCTTTTTTTGTTGCTTTTAATTCAATCTTTAAAGTTCGTAGTTCTGCGGAATATACAGCAGCACCCATTCCACCTTCTTGAAATTTTTTGGCAAGTCTTTTTATCTCATTAGTAACCTGGATAACCCTAACCTCAAGCTGTCGCATATTTAATTCATCTAATCTATTCTTCATTATTTTCATTTTGCCGGCAGCAGTTTCTGTGGCATCCCCAAGTTTGCCAGTTTCTTCTGTAGCAGTAACTGAAACAGCAACATAAGTTCCAACTGCAGCAGCCAGGATTCCAGCAGCGGCATATAATAATCCAACTGGTCCCAATGCTATTGTAATCGCTGTGGCGAAACTACCCACCACAATTGTTAATAAACCAAAAGTTATAATTGCAGTTTGCATTGCCGGATCTAATTTAGTAAATCCCTCTAACAATGAAAGCAATCCTTCAGCAACTGGTAATAAGTTTTCACCAATTGATATTAATGCGTTCTCTGCTTCTGCTCCCATCTGGCTGAATCTAAATGCAATGCCATCTGCCATTACACCAAAAGCCTTATCAGTTGCTCCAGCAGTTTTATCCATCGCTTTTACGTTTTCTGTAAATTTATCTGCCAGCGTACCCGTTAAAGGGAAAATTCCTTTTAGTGCTCTAATATTAGGGAAGAACGATGCAATTTCAGTTTCAGTCATTTCCTCTGTAAGTCTTTCTAACGTACCAGCAAAACCCAAAGATTCGAACGCCGCACTTCCAGTATCAAAACCCAACGCTTTAAGCCTGGCGCTCAAAGCAGGCATAGGTTTTAACATGGCAGACATTGTAGCGACCATTGAAGTCATAACCTCATCAGTTGACTGGCCGCCAGCAGTTAGCGTTGCAATGCCGGCAGACAATTCTTCAAAGCTAACGTTAACCTGAGGAGCTATTGCAGCAGCACGCCCAAGACCAGACGCCAATTGATCAACTGTAGTTTTGCCTAAACGAACAGTGGTAAACAAAACATCGCTAAAATGTTCTGCATCTTTAGCACTTCTTCCATAAGCATTAAGAACAGAAGTCAAAACGTCGGCAGTTTTAGCAACAGTAGTAACACCAGCAGATGCAAGGCGGGCAGCAACATCTAAGAGTTCTGCACTCTCAGCAGCATCGGTAAATCCAGCACTAATAATATCATACTTCGCTTTGGCCATCTTCTCAACGCTTTGACCAAACTTGGCGGACATAGACTTGACCTCTTCGCCCATCCTTTTAATGTCTTCATCAGTGACTCTGCCAAGCAGTGTTCCGATCTCGCGAATACTTTTATCAAACTTTGCAAACTTTGCAATGCCTATTGCGCCAACAACACCGGCAGCAATGGCCATCTTGCCCAGCCTTGCCGTCGCTGCTTTCGTGGCTGCTTCAAATTTTTTAACATCGGCGCCGGCAGCCAAGAAACCTTTTTTCATAAGGTTTTGAGCAATAATTCTTACTATTACATTTGACATATTATCCTAACACCGCATTGTTGTAAACTGAATGAGTTAATGAGATCAAATTAATAGCACCCTGTTTACTTATATGCATCGCACTCCAATCAGTATTATCCAAAACAACTTCCATTTTTTCAAGGGTCTTAATATAATAAACCATGGATTGCTTTCCCTTAGTTCTTTCAATTTTTTCCAACCTGGACAAAGACGTTATCTTGTTCCACAAATATATGACATCCCGCTCAATTTGGTCCAGGTCCATATATTCGTTTTCATCTCGAATATGGTTATCAGTTTTACAACATATTTCTTGCCAATCATCACACGAAACATCCTTGCCTTTTTCAAAATGACTGAACCTGCATGCCGAACATACATCAATTGGAAAATTGTATATCGCTAAAGTCCGAACATGCGCTAAGAGTTTTTTTCTGTTTTGCTTGGGCTCTTAACCGCATCTTCAATATTAGGCGATTCTGCTAATACGCCATCGCTACTACTAATTGCAGCGATTAAGTCAGCAAGTATTTCATCTGGAATTAATCTAATGTTTTCAACGGTAAACTCAACTTGATTGTCATCCCAATCTTGTACATTTTCCCATCCTAATAAATGAGTTTGTAGCATTTCAAATCCAGCGGAGCCAGCGTCCATTTCGCCACGCTTTGTGTGTTTACGCCTAATTGCGCTGGCTCGTTCGCTGGAAATTCTTTTATAATAAAAAGTGGTTTCGCCTGCAATATGAACTAATTTCTCATCCTTCTGAATTATCTTGACTGTTGACATCTTTAACCTCCTCGGCTTCAGCCGTTTGTTTTTCTACTGCATTTATCATAGCCATTGTAATAATATAAGCTATGGATTTTTTATCTTTATAGTTTTTGGCAAATTTCTTTTTACCAGGCAAAGAAAAAGCATCGCTGTAATCCCGCCCCTTATATCTTATTTTTACATAATATTCAAAGCTCGATAGTTTTTTCTTTTCCAACACCTTAATACCGGGACTTGGCATATCTCACTCCTTGTAATATTGAGTTCTTAGTTTCAACCATTCTTCGATCATGTTTTATTTTTAATGCCATATCTAAATAATGAACGGCTCTGTTGCCATCTTTTACATCGCCAAACCATGTCCACAATCCCCTATAAATATCTGCGTAATGAACACAGTTCAAGAAAGTCCATCCCTGGTCAATGATTTTTTTATCGAGTAGTATTTTATTTGCCGCTGCCTTTTCTTTATAGGTGCGCTTCTCTCTGAACTTAAAATTATTAATTGCGCACTTGCTATTCTTAGAAAGCTGGCCATTAAACATTAATTTGTTATGAACTATTCCTTCGTATTTAAAACCCTTTCCATTGCGGAACATCCGCTCGACAAAACCTTTAATGACAACGGGTTTTTTTACCCAATGCGGATCTTGCATAAAACTAAGAATACTAAACTCCCAGATATCTATGTTGGGGTCAGACATTAATTTACGGATAGTTTCAAATTGATCGAGATAAATCCACTCGTCAGCGTCAAGAATTAAAATCCAATCCCCAGTAGCCATATCAAGCGAAGCATTTCTGGCAGCGCTAAAATCATCGCACCATTTAAACTCAGCAAACTTTAGAGTATTCTCACTCTGCATTTCTTTCAAATATCCCACAGTGCCATCAGTGCTGCCGGTATCAACCACACAAATCTCATCGGCAAGATCCTTGGTGTGCATAATGCTTTCAGGCAAACTTAAAATCTCGTTTTTAACCATATAACATACGCTTAATTTCATAATGGATTTGTGCTGTTTTGATTTTGAATTGTCATTAACAGTTCTTGAACTGGTTTTTGTATCTTTATAGAAGTCGCTGATTGCGTCATAAACAACTTCCCTTCAATAATCTTCGACGGTTGGCCGCTGCTTAAATTTAAGCCACTATTAATGGCAACTGCTGCTCCTGTTTTAAAATCATAATAGTAAAGATCTGCACCAGCCCCAGTTGGGATCATAATTAAATGACCTTTCCAACTATGCATTGATTCAGGGCTAATACCAATCGAAGCGTCTACTACTGTCCATGTCGTCCCATCAAAACTATTTAAAACGCCAGCATGAGAAACATATAATTTACCATCATGAATTGCTACAGCCTGGATAGCAGAACCAGTACCAATATCAGTGCTGGTTGTCCAGCCGGTTAAATGCGTGGCACCGTCAAACTCGTACACCCTGGTAAAAGTAGAACCATCGCTGCCAACCATATAAAGATTTCCATTATAAGTTATCAACCCATTCGCATCTGTAGAAGTTGTGTCGCATGATAATGACCAATTGGTATCTTCGTCTGGATAATAAAAAACTTTACCGGTAGAACCTTCAAGGCAAAAGAATTCATCATTAAATCCTTCGAACCTCCTTACGTCCCCTGCTCCAATATCACAATTTGATGACCATGCACCATTTTCCTGAACATAAATCTCACCTGCGGAGTCACCAACGAACATCTTGTTTCCAAATGCTTTTATAGCCCCCCAAGCATTTGTTCCAGTATCTGTACTTGTGCTAAAAGTACCATCTAACGGATTCCAAATTTCAATCGTCCCGGCGCCTTGCGCGGTATATATGCCATCCGGCCCAACAGCAATGTCGATAATATTATTGGTTGTAGTATCTGACGTAATTGTAAGATAGGAATTAAACGCATGATTGACCCAATCGATTATGTCCGGCACTTCCGCTTCGAAAGCCAACGTTTGTTTAATTAATTCTGCTCCAGTTATTGGAGCATCTGCATTTGTAAATCTCACCGCTGGCATATGAATGTTCATCTCATAAGATTCGCTGTCAATAGCAGATCCTGTAAAATTAATCCACAATTCATACGTTGTGTATCCACTAACTGCTTTAAGAAATGTATCATTTTTATATCTTGGAATTTCAATAGTTCCGGTCAGCCGCCTCATCCCATTCCTTTCAGGCTCAATAATATTAAGATCTGATTCGCTGTCTTGACTTTCTATGTCCAGATTATTTTCCAATGCCCAAGTAATTTTTGAAGCCCCTATTTTATCAGTGGTCGTAAATGCTGCAAAAGAATCCACAATTGCCGCTGAATCGGATCTCGTTTCAATCGCTGTTGAACTATCTACAGTCATCCCGACAGTAGCAGCCATCTGCATGCTTGCTCCAGATACACTAAACGTTTGACCATCAGTGGTATAAATGCGAAATTTTCTAAGGTGTTCATCATACTCCATTTTATAAACACCATCCACATCAGCGTCAGCATTTGCCGCAGCCACTATTGCTTGGCAAAGTTCGTACCCAGTATAGGTGCCATCGGCAATGTCCAAAGTAACATCTCCGCCACCGTCATCAATAATAAAAGTATCATTAGCAGCAGCAATTGTAAATTGATCTCTGGCCTTGAGATACAATGTCATATCTTCCCAAGATATTTGTTCAGTATTACTTGGCAAAGACCATGAAGCGCTATTAGGATTTGTTGCACTGTCAAAGGTTATTGTTTTTCCAGCCAAAGTAAAACTGAATGTAATACGTTCCGGACCAGCCTCAAAAGTCATAGCGTTGCACATAGCTGACGCCAGTTCCCAAACACTTGTATCTTTTTCAAAGCATAATGATCCACGTCTTTGAGCATTCCCTGACGGCGATGTCATTTCATATCCATTAAAAGCACGGGTGCTCATATCGGCTGATGGTGAGAAATAATGCTCGTTGGCAGAAGTGCTTGTACTTACAGGGGACAATGTTTGATGACTCATCCCCACCGCCATCGCAACTAATTGTTCTAACCCAGCATAATGCGCTTCAACCAATACGTCGCCACCGTATTTTTTAAAGATTGGATATAAACTTTTCGCACCTACATTCCCGTCATTATGAATCGCTTGCGCCTGTTCAATTGCATGGCTGACACTTTCGCTTATAAAGTGAATTTGATCATCGGAACCACAATCTGTGCTGGTCCCCCATGCGGTTGTGCCTTCAATTTTGAAGGCCGCTTTACTTGTAACACCTTGTCCTGGCATTTATTTTTTCTCCTTATGCTTGCGTGGTTCTACCAGACTTGGCCTCAATACCAATCTCATCATCAATAGTATCACTGTCCTGGTACGTCATATAAGCATGTTTTGCCGCCAACCTGTGTGCCTGTATATTAATTTCCGGTTTGATTAATTCTGCCCCGCCAATATTTGCCGTTGGGTCGCCCACAATTTTAACGTTTGGCAGAAGCATATTAAATTCATAACTACCGCTGGCGACTTTTAGATCTGCTTGCAGAGCAGTCCCATTGTTCAACCAAGTAAAAATTTGATCTGAATCGTATCTTGGTAAAGTAATTTTCAGATCCACTTCTCGCTGTCCATTGCGAACCGGTTCCAATGTTAACAAACTGTCTGTATGGCCTGAATCAATAGTTGAAAATTCCGGCTCTGTCAAATTGTTATTGCAAACCAATTCAAAACTATCAATCTTATACTGATCGCCAGCAGCCAATGAATTTGCCTGATCGCCGATTCTAAACACCAAATCATCATACACCATAGCAGCAGGATCATCGGTATTTGAAAGACCTGTTACCGCTGCAATGGCATTTGTAATTCCACCATCACCGGTTCTTAATAAATCATATCCAATAATTTCTACTGCCAGCGTGAACTTGCCCGCAGATTCTCCAGCGATCGTTAAGGTATTAATTTTTGCACTAACAATTTCCCAGTTACTGACTTGCTTATTAAAACAAATAGTGTAAAAATCATCAACCGCATTAGCCGTTTTGTACTGGTTTAAACCATTACCGGCATCTCTGGCACTGGCTCCAAAAAATCCACGTAAGAAATTTTCAAGCCCGATAGGATCTCCACTTTCTTCGTCCCATATAAACTCACATTCCAATCCACCAAGAACACTAACGACGCTGTTCTTTAAACCCTTACGGCCGACTGTGCCATCTAAATATTGTTTTTCAAGTTGCTGTATTGCTCGGTTTATACTCTCGCTTGAAAACGGAACGATGTCCGTGACCGCTACAGCGGTTCCAAAACTCGATTCTTTACCAAGCGCGCATCTTGAAGCAACGCCTTGACCTGTACTCATTATTTTTCTCCACTGTTAATTAATATTAATTCACCGTTTTTTATATCATAAACCGCGCCACATCTTAAGCACTTTATCTCTCCTGCAACTTCGCCTTGGCTATTTTTGTATAATAGTTTTCGTTCACATTCCATACCAAATTTAGGATCACCGTCATTAGATATAATATTAAAACATCTAACAGCCTTGATCTTTTCTTGTATTTTCTTTTTTATTATCATGGTGTTGTTATATCAAAATCATATTTCACACTAAAAATTTGAGTTATTGTGGCCACACTATCCTCAAGATCTAATGTCCCTTCACAACTAACATAATACGTGGTATGGACAAAAGCGGGAAGACCAAGATGCCGGTCAAGCATAATTGCTTTCGCTACATCTTCAATCATATTTTCCCGGCTATCAGATAATTCTTCTTCGCCTACTTTATTTTTCACATAACTGATCACTGCAATCGGCCAGCCGTCAGTAGTATTTCTTCCAGTTCCAGAAGTATATTCATCATTAGTCAATGGCTCAAAAATTCCATCAAGTGGTATTAAGCAAACAGTTGGATATTGATTAACTTTACTATATGGAATGTAACCATAAGAAACCTTTTTAACTGTATCGTTATATCCAGCTGAGTGTGCTATCGTTTGTAATTTTGTTTTTATTGCAGATAAAATCTGTGCTCTTTTAGACGCCACGTTCAGCCATCCTTACCGCTATGTCGAGTTTAGTTTTCATGATTTTAAAGATAGCTGTATCGCTATCATCAATGGCTGGATTCAAATATGCTCGCTGAGGAATCCGAACCGACTTATTTCTACCGGCCTTACCACCGTATTCATGGATTGCGGCATAAGGAACTTTACTGCCTATCTCAGCAATCATATCTTTACCATCAAAAACAATCCTTCTTATGCTTTCTTGGCCGTGAGTGCTTTCTTTGCCCAAGATACTACGTGCTAACCGCGATGTTACTACGCCTAATTTTTCTCCTGCGCTTTTTCTTTTTCCTGTTCTGCCGGTTGCGGCATCCACCACGGAACGTACTTTCATGTATTTTGACACAGCTTTTAATCCAACATGCTCCATGGATTCAATTAAACCAATTCTAACCATCTCTGGAGAAATAGTTTGAAGCCGACGAAACATTCGAATCATATCTTTTTGATCAACCGTCATAGTTACTGGCACTATATTGCTCCTGAATAACTATCTAAAATTCGCTTTGCCTCGACTGGCATATCTTTTATAAATTCCATGGTTCCTTCCCCGTGAGGCAATATTGTTTTTTTCTGAGTCAAATTCCCTTTACCCGCTGCACTTTCATTGTGTAGGAAATCTATAATTTGAAGGGCAGCAACTTTTAAATCATCTGGAACACCGGTAAATGCATCTGTCCCTATACTTAAATGACTTGTCCCGTCTTGCGTATCTGTACTCGTGCTGAACCCTAAAAGTTCTGCCATGTTTTTTAAACTGCTGGCACCGGAGAACCACTTCAAATCGAAATCAGTGCCTGAAGAAAAAGTAAATTTTTTACTTGACTGGTTATAAAAAACAGTATAAGCCAAAGCCAAATCCGCAGAAGCATTCAAGGCCGCAGCTATCGCTGTCGCAAGTCCTTCGGCATCATACCCTTCAAACTTACCGAACGGAGTTGTGGCGGGCGCAACCTCAATAGCATAATCTGTGCCTGAAGAACTTTCCTTAATATCAATATAGTTGTTTGCCTCATCTACAAGTTGATACCTTGACAATCCTGCTCGGTATACCAGTTTAATGTTCTGCTGGCCGGCAAAAAATTTGCCTTCGCCCTCTGTGAGTTTAATCTCGCCATGATCATAATATACTCGATAATCATCAGTTGCTATTAATTCATTAGAACCGTAATCATGACCTGGGTCATCATGCAAGCTTGTAACACTGTATATCGGATAAAATTTAGTTAGCAAATTCCTTTGTCTATCCCCGTCCTGGAACTCGGTATATGGCCTGGTAATCACTTGCTTATTTATATATGTTTCGATGAACTTCGTCACCGAATCAATCATATAATTAAGCGCCACGTTGCTATCTGAGTTCGTCAACTCAATATCTAACCACGCCTTGACTTCTTTCAATGTAACCATTTCATACATTATGGCCTGCCATTCTTTATAGATTTTACATCCGTTTTTATTTCTTGGAGTAATTCTTTTATATGTTCAAACTCCTGGTCGGTTAATTGTTGCCTTAATTGAACTTCGTTGTCGTGCGCTTTTATATAATTTTCCATTCGCGTATCTTGGTTTTCCGCTTTAGCGGTAATCTCTGTATAGTGTAATTTCTCCTCTTGCTCAATAGCAGACACCTTCATCTGAAGTTCTATATTCGGATCAGTTAAATACGAAGTTAACCCCGTAATTCCGCTACTACCAAATAGGGCTGTCATTATTACAATAATGGTCTTAATATCAAAAACCCGTCGTTTATTATAACCACTATCGTCTCTTCTTTTTTCCAATTTTACTCCTTTAAAATGCTATAATAACAATTCCGCCCAGGCCAATTCCGACCAAGGCAATTTCCCATTCTCCGGTAGCTGCTCCACCTGCTGCTAAGGCCATCGCTGCGGTTGCTTTAAGTAAATTATTTTCATTGCGTCTTTTAATATCTGCTTTTATTTGTGGTTCATATTCTGCTTCATAATGTTCTTGCCATTCAACAATTACTTCATTATCAATATCAAAAACTTCCCCTGCGCTTTTTGTCCAAATTTTACTTGTCGTAAAATCGCTATGTTTAAAATATTTATAACTATTAATCACAGTACGTTCGACAGCAACATAGGTTGTTTCTCTCACTGTGTCATATCTTGTTGAGCCGGTGTCCCGGTAAGTATATTTTGGTACATAAATTATCTCTGCTTCTGTCCAAACTGTATCCGGCGCTCCTGTCATAAAGGTAGAATCAGGAGCCACTGGTATTACAATCGGTGGCTCCGTCTTCTCAAAAAATACCGGATGCAGAAGCAGACCAATTACTATACAAAGTATACCAACAATCAAATATGTAGTGATCTGCTTATTCATCATTACTCCAATTCTGCTTTCGTTTTAAGTATCCCGTCTGGCGTTATCTTGTTGGCAATTTTCCATAAGTAACCTGCGGCGGCTGCCCAATATAAAACATTTTCAGTAGGCTGATCCCCGCCCATTACAAAGAATGCTGCTACAGATAACACGATCGGTGCAAACACAACAAACTTCACCGGGATGTACTTTTTAAAGATCTGTACTATCGCGATGATCGCACCAATTATTCCAACGTTCACGCCAAGAGATGCCCAATTAAATCCCTCCTCTGGAAATTCCTGTGCAAATAAAATCCCGACTGCAAAAATAAATAAGATTGCCAGGATGGTTATAAAAATTCTACGAGCAAACATACATACCTCCTTAAGTTAAGTTAAATGCCATGAGCATTATAATATTGCATACGGCCAATATGAATATATATATTCGGAGCGTCAGCCATTTGAACACAGGAATAAAACTAATCCGATCTTCAACTGCCCAACGAATAATCCAAAACCAAAAGTCTTCGTTTATAATCCCCAGCCACCCAATTAAAAATATCCATTGTCCATGTGAATAAGCATAAAAGAAAACTACAATGAAATACAACCCTGCCATTGTGCTGTGCCAACTCATTCCTTGAAAAAGTTTCGGCAAATCTTTCCAAACCACAGTGCCCTTCAAAAGGTAGTCTAAAGTTCCAATCAACATAGCGAGTAAACATACAACAAAATATTCTTTCATCCGTTTTTCCACCTGTTTATTTTTTCTCTAAACTCATCCATATCAAAATTAGCCGGATCAATTTTCCTGTCAGGAGCAATTTCTTTATGGCCTAAAATTTGTTCAATCTTAATACTATGATATTCGTACACATAATAATAAACCAGCCTGGTTAATGCGTCCAATTGATCTTCGGAATAACTATACGGCTTCACCGCCTCAAGTTCAATACCAATAGAATGGTCGTTCCAAAACTTTTCTGCCGGTGAGATTATGCCATCTTTGTTCGCATCGAAAGATCCTCTGCCTGCGTGCCACGCTCGATTATGCTCAGCAACCAATCTATAAGTATTGCCGTCCTGAGTTATTACAATATGAGCAGACACTTTAGACTCTGCCATGCTCAACCATTTAGCGCACCCAGGAAACGTACCAGCAGTATGATGAATAATGATACTATCGATTTCAGATTTACGCTTGCTGAAATTAGGACTCTGATAATACTCGTCAAAATTAATCACAGGCACTTCCTTCTTAATCTTAACTTTAATTTTTCTCGGCCACCATTTTATTTTAAAAAATCCTGACATTTATTTCCTCGGAAATACAAAATTTTGAGTCGGTATATCAGGACCATCTCGATCACCAACATATATAATATTAATAGACGGTGCGAGGGCAGAAGTATTGCCGGATGAATCTGCGGCCAAAATATAGCCACGCAAGTATTTTTGTTCCATCCTCTTATTCCACTCATACACCATGGAATCAATGGGACTATAAATATGCGCCATCGTTGCTAATAGATTTGGCATGTGAATTATAGAATCTACATAGACATTTTTAACAGATGTATCTGCAGGCCAGGTTGTCAAAGCAAAAAATCCAGCACTATCGGATAAGGTTAAAGTAAAAAGATCATAGTGATCCATATCCTCCTCTGTGTTTTTATCCCATCTGAATCCAAGTTTCATAGTAGGCTGACAAGCAGCAGCAACTACAAGCACCAATAAAAGTACAATTACCTTTTTCATTTTCTCTCCTATTCTTCTTTGAACAAAATTATACATATTAAACTCCCGATTAACGCCACGCCTAAATCTTTATAGCTGTTTAAAAGAAAATGTTTAAAATCCAAGTACGCACCCAACCCAAAAAAGGCTTCTCCGATTTCCCACAGCAAAGCAATCCCCATTACTATATAAAGAGTTAATTGTTTAAACGGATCTCTACCAATAACTTTCCAAAATAAATCAAAAGGGAATCGGCCTATATAAACCCACATAAAAAGAATTATGGCTAAAGCAAAATGCCAAACCTCCCAGTAACCAATTATACTTTTCATATTTGCCCTTCTGCTTTTATTACTTGTTCAACTGTTGAACCGATGCCAATCGTTGTGTCAGCAAAAACTACATGCGCCCAAAACCGCCATTCACCAGATTGATCTAAATCTTTAGCCGCCCCATCAACATCATAGTACATTTTGCTGGCATCTGATCCATTAATCGTTGCAGAAAATGATCCTTCAGTTTTCTTGTCTGGTTTTATAAACTTAATTAATAAAGTTCCACCCGTCAGAGGAACATTGGTTTCAAGTTCTAATCTAAAATCTTGACCTACATGATAATCTGCCATAATCTCTCCTATAATAAACTGCTGTCAATTTCTAATAAAGATTGATATGCTGTGAAACCAAAAGTTACGTCTGTATTTACACCATCAAGTGAATTTGGGCCAGAATCATTTACGTCGTTATATAATTTATAATGAGCAACGAGATTTTCATTCACTGTTCCAATTGCAAATTCTTCATCTATTTGATCTTGAGTAAGTTCGATATTAAATAATTTAATATTCTTCATTCTGCCGTCGAACTTAAAAATACTAAGACCGAAAGTGTTATATCCAGACCCAATTTGTAATCCCTCCCCAGCAACATTCTGCATTTGAACAAACGTACCGGTGTCTTTATTTGTAGATACACCCGCTAAAACCCCGTCAATATACACCTTTATGCCAGAAGCAGCCGTTCCGCCATCATGAGTGGCTACAAGATGATTCCATCTTCCCGCCGTTAAAGTGCTGCTTGTAGTTTGCTCAATATCGCCACCATTAATTTGGTCAAATAACTCAATAATTACCTGATGAGAACTACCCATGTAAATAACATATTCTTTGTCGCCAGACGAGTTTCCTTTTTGCATTATCAAATTATTGCTGCTATCAACCCAAATCCATCCAGCAAAACTAAACGGCGTAGCACTAAAAGTTAAAACATCATCATCTTCAACAGTAACAAAAGAAGACGCCCCATTAAAAATACCATAACCAAGTTCTACCCCGGAGGCAATTCCAGAAGTCAAAGCCAATGTCTCTTCAATACCAGAATCCAAAGCCAGAGTTTCTTCAATGCCAGAAGTAAGTGACATAACTACTACGGCAGAAGAATACACTGTAGGAACATCTGTGACAATCACTGATTCCGATATATTAAGATCAATGGCACCTATAAGTCCTGCAAGAGTTATTGATTCTGTCGTACGTGCAGGATCAATAACATCTATTTGTAAATTACCTATTTCTAATGAAAGAGATTCAGTTGCAATTGCCGGGTCATTTACATCAACACCAATCGCTGCATCGATCGTTGCCGCTTCCGTCACAACCGCAGCATCGCTTATATCAATACCTATCGACGGTCTAACCGTAATCGCTTCCCCGGCAATCGCTGGATCGCTTACTTCTATATTAAAATTGGCTTCAACTGTTATTGCTTCGGTAGCAACTGCAGGGTCTGAAACATCGATATTAAAATCAGCATTAATCGTTATTACTTCGGTAGCAACCACTGAATCTAAAACATTGATTTCTAAGGCATCAGGCAAAGATACTGTCGGAACATCTGAAACAACTGCCGGTTCGGGAATATTTATTATTTTATTTCCAGGTTCAACAACAGAATAATTAAGAACATCTACCGGAACAGCCGGTTCATTTATATCTATCTCTAATGCGTCCGGCAAAGATGCTGTCGGAACATCGGTAACAACCGGTTGTTCATTAACATTTACTTCTAAATAATCTGGTAAAGATGGAACGTCAACCGCTATTGCCGAATCATTTACGTCAATCTCTAAAGCATCTGGTA